>JAEIGA010006914.1_pt1 | contig 17245 bp, 22 predicted proteins | sample 9270691 | NCBI WGS metagenome assembly JAEIGA01 (sample SAMN17057246, study PRJNA624740) | gut metagenome | biome: biome; isolation source: fecal sample | host: Bos grunniens | place: China: Xizang | collected 2019 | reverse complement strand
TAACTGCTCTTTAATTGTTTTATCTTGGCACTTGCTCGTGGTATTTATTACCCACGCAAGCAGGCGTAGCCACCATACAAGGCGGCCGCCCGTCGCGCTGTTATGTGTTCCGCAAATCATACTTCTCCTTCAACTTCAACATTCACCACCTCGCTATGCTGCTGCACAGCCGCTATTATCTTGTCGGCAGCTGTTATGACATCTCCGCCAAGAGCACTCATAAGCCTGTCAAGGAAATTCCTTATCTCGCCAGCAAGTGAGCGACGATGCCTAATTTCCGCCACGGGGGGAACAAGTGCTCCCGGGAAGGCTTCTACGCCGTTGTCCAGGATATAACTTGTGCTGCCTACATCGCCAAGAGGGTAGACCTCGGGTGTGGCGAGCTCAAAATACAAAAACTTGCCAGCCGTCTTTACCTTAAATTCGCCAACCGAGGCGCAGAGAGCGTCGCGCACAAATATAGCCGCGGAAGACGCATCGCTGTAAAGCATTATCTCGCCGTCTTTTAGAGAGGCCGAGCCGATGGCGGCCGCAGTTAAATAGCCGTCGGCAATGATATTGCCAACTTTGTTAAACGCTGGCCGCACGACTAATGTGTCAAAAGCTCTCGTATAAAATAATCCGTCCTTCCCACTCCAGGAGATGCTACCCATATCCAAGCGCATCACACGCTTGTAATAGTTGCCATTTTCGAGGTCCAGGGTATCGCGAGCCGCTGTCCCGCTCAACGAGAGGCCGGGCAGGGCGCCATCGGGCAGTTGCGCGATGGGCGGGATATTCAAAACCATTCTGTGCGGCGCCTCATAGACGCGACACTCGTCGTCGGCGGCGCGGCGAAGCCAAACGCTAAATTTTTCAAAAGTCGGCGACTTTATCAACAAAAAACCGTGCGCGCGCGGCGTATATACGCCCGCCTCATCCTTGTGCAGCTCGTCGAGATACAGCGAGCCATCCTTCCCGCGTGGGTCGAAGGGCGAAAAATAGACCTCGACACCATTGTCACTCCAGGTGTCGCCGCCATAGCCAACCACATAGCCGCTGCTCGACGAACATTCTACAACGGCGACACTCTCGTCTTCGACACTCGCCAAAGCGTCACCATCTATGGTCGCGCCGGTGATAACTTGCGTAGGGTTATAAAGATTGCGTCGCGTAGCCACGAAAGTACGGGGATGCGAGGAGTGCAAACCCTTCGGAAGCGTTCCACTCGCGGCAAAAATAGCATCACACCCTTCTTTGCCCGGCTCCTTGCCTGCGCCAAACATTTCTGTAAGGTCTACGCACAGCAAGTTGCAGATATACAAGGGCGTACTTCTGTCCGAACGCTTATCGCCGAAACCTATCGCCGAACGTGCGCTCGAGGGCGACGACTCGAGGATGACGGATAGCGCTTGCCAGCCGTCGTATGGCTGGGCATAGCTCACTGCACCATACGACGACATTCCGTAGTTGGAAAGGCCGAAACCGACACTATTTGACTCTATGCTCTGCGCGCGCAAGGTGCACGCGCAATAGTATTTATGATCGCTGCGACGGAAGGCACTATCCAGCATACCTTTGTACACCACTCGGGCGTATGCCGAAGAGGGCGATGGGGTTATAACGATGACATCGTCTACATTGGCGACGGCAGCGCTTCCCTCCATCGGCGTCCAGTCAGAAGCAGTGTTGTCGATGTAATTCTTAAACGTGCAGCCAGCTATCTGCTTGAGAGCCGCTGCTCCATTTTTCACTTGCGGCCGCAGCAAGAATATTGCATTCTCCACGCTCGAGCACCTGCTATACAGCTCCCTTGCGAGGCCTACAACCACCTCGCCATTTTCGAGTTGTGCACGCTCGGCGGCAAACCTGTCGCCAATGCCTGCAGCGGCGGTGTTAGCTCTTGATGCAGCGGAGTTCGCATCGCCAGCGGCATCCGTAGCCTGCCGTGACGCGGCATTCGCCGTCTGCGCGGCATCGTTGGCACCGGCAGCGGCAGCGTGCGCCGAAACCGCAGCATCATCGGCAAGCCCTGCGCTGTCCGCGGCATCTGTCGCAGCTCTGCCTGCCTTGAGCGCCGCGCCTTCGGCAAGCGCGGTGCTTGTCTGCGCAGCCTTCACAGCGGCGGCCGCCTGTCCCGCGGAGGTGTTTGCTAATTCCGCAGCGCTGCGCGCCTCATCGGCGGCAGCATCAGCTCTTGACGCTGCCGAGTTCGCCTCGATAGAGGCATCCGCAGCCCGCTGTGACGCGGCATTCGCCGCCTGCGCGGCATCTGCGGCGGCATCTGCGGCTTTGACAGCGCGCAACGCTGCGTTGTTTGCATTTTCGCCTGCCGCGAGCCACTCCTCATAGGTGCCGGCGTAGCCATTTTGCACGGCAAGCTCAAAAGCCGAGAGGCCATTTTTGCCGCTCGCCTCGAACTTCACGAACAAATCAACACTCACGCTCTCGCCTTGAGCGTCAGCCTCTGCCGCCGTACGCACAATTGCGAATGCCTCGCCATTCTCCGCGTAACGGCGAGCGTCACCCGCCGTATATGTTACAGCTACAAGGTAACGGCCAATCGCGGCAACATCCTTAGCGGCTATATCAACTCGCGCGACCTCGGCATCAAGAACTATTCTCGCCGGCGTGCAGCGCACGTGCGGAGCGTCAAGATTCTGCACATACACCTCTATATCTCGCACTCCTGTAAGAAGCTCGCTGCCATCAACCGTGCGGACAGCCAATAAAAGCGAGAAGTCATTGTTTATTTGGATCTTCATTTTTACACTTTTCTATTCTGCGCAAAAAAAACGCAGGTGCAATCACCGCGCGGCTACAGACACCAGAGGGCCAGTACCCTTGAAGGTAACCGACAAGGTTGCCGCAGAGCCGAGAGGCGCGCCTTTGGTCACGCTCTGAACAAGAGCGTAGCCCGTGTAGCCCGCGTAATCCCGTCCGCGCGGATCGCCGACGCCAAACGATACCGACACCTTCGCGCCCTGAATTATGCGCGAAGCAAAGCGCATCGCGCTGTTAAACCCCGCAGCAGAGGCGTCAATTAACGCGTCGCAAGTGATAGACCACTCGTAAGGCCCAGCAACATACTCCTTCGCCCTCGACGACTGCGAGGGAGCAACCTCGCGAAGCTCTTGTGAGACTTCGAGAGAGCAATCAGTGCTGCAGGCAACAATCGAGAAGTCGCCGTCAGCCACGGCCTCCCACACAAGAAAATCCTTACCTTTGTACTTCATAATACAATCACATTGGTTATTTTATTTCGAACATCTCGCTCCATCGACACAACGCACCCTTGCACGTCTGCCACCGCAATCCTTGAGAGGGGTGATACCGCCGCCCCTTCAGCCTCATCTACCGCAACCTCTATACTATACGCCGCGCCGCCATTCACCAGCTTGGCTAAGCGCTCAAGAGAAGAACCGTAATAGCTTCCGTAATTGCCGCCGAGCGTGTAGCCAAGACAGGTGTTAGAAGTCAAGAACTTGCCCCCCAAGACATCCACACGCTCGGATGTCGCGCAATCAACACCAGCAATCACGGTAGATAATAAGCCTCGAGAGCATTGCCACAGGTAGTTGAGCGGCAACGTGTGCGCTTCACGCTCGGATGTTCCAAGCCCCGTGCGCAGGAATTTTCCCGCATTCGCCGCCAAACGAGGTAGCAGATAATACTTGTCGCGAGACAGGCGCAGTTCCGCGCCAAACCCACTGACAAACAATGTCGTCTGCTCTGCGTTGTGGCCCGCCTTCACACACAACTCAATGTTTATCTTGCCTCCCGCGGTGACGTAGGGGTATGCAGTGTCGCGCAAGTCATTAACAGCAACAACGTCAGTGTACAGGTATTGCTTAATGTCCGCGTTGCGATAGTCTTCGATATACCATTCGCTTGTTGCGCTGCTGCCACCCTTGAATACAACGCGGTTATACACCTTGTATGGCAGCCAGTGGGCAATCTCACCCGTCTGCGAGTCGGCGACGCCCGGGTGATAATAGTAAAGACCACCGCACTCAATGAGCAAATACAAGCAGTTCACCCATTCGTCAGCGCCTATGTAGGCGCATTCCGATGTGGGCAGTTGGCATACGCCTCTCGCTGCCGCAAGCGACATGTTTATTTTCACACCTACGCACGCGCATTGCGGCAAGGCGTTAGTGTACGCCGTTTGCCGCAAAATAGTTGTGTAATCATCTGCCGAAGGCGGCATGTATGCAACAAGTGTCGTCTGCCAGGGCGTCGTGCCCGAAAATGGCGCGCCGAGCACGGGGTTCACGCGATAAGCGCTTGAAGCGTCGCGATAGACAACGAGCTCGCTCCCCCTCGTGACTCCATTTATCTCCTCCACGACGAGCGTGTCGTAGCACAAATGCTTCGCGCGCTGCCACATATATATTTTTCTTTCTGTGCCGCTGCCCGCCGTTGTCATTTGGACATCGCCGAGCAGCAACAGTTGGTTCTCGTCAGCGAACGACGGCAGCAGCTGCACACCATCCTCGTAGCCGTTAGCAATAGACACGCGATTGTACTTCTTGACGCTCGACATCATTAGCGACTTGTCTGCGCGCACTACATTAGTCGCGTCAAAATAGAGCTCGTTATCAAGCGTGAAGCTGCCATTGCTTTGTGAGATATAGTAGCTCTGCTCCTGCGACTCGCGCACGGCCACAGCATCGACCCACACCCAACTCTCGCCTATCTGCACAAGGGTAAACAGAAAGCTATCACCTATAGCTGCGAGAACGTCGTAACACGTTACAGGGCTGGCGGGGAACAATATTTCGCCGCTGGCATCGCCGTCAGCTATCCGCTGTGAGTATGCGTCAATAGAGCTGTAAAATGCACTGTCGCACACCTCGGCGAGAAAATAGTAAGGAGAATGCTTGACAGCCTCACTCACGACAGAAGGAGGCTCTTTGGCGGCTACAACGTGCAAGGTGGCAGGCCATTTCACGCAATCAACGGCAGCAAAATAAAGAGCATTAACACGCATCACCAGCTCGTGAACAGTGAAGAGCGAGAAGCCGGAGGAATAGGGCTTATAAGGCAGCAGCTTGCAGGCTCCAAGCCAGTCCACCACCTCCACCGACACCTCCTTTATGTAGTCACCGACATCTTGGCTGTAGGTGTGAGGAGAGACGTAACCGGCGAATACAACCTCCCTTGTCGTCTCATTGACAACACGCACAGATACCTCAAGGATGTCGGCAGTCATAAGGTCGCGACACTCATCGTTACCCGACGATACGATGGTAATAGTGCCGCCTGTATGTTTTACAGGCTCAAAATCACCGGCTGTGCCCGCCATCGTGAGCACAACTGGCTGAACGCCGAATATCAGCGCATCATTATCAACGACCTTATCACCTTCGAACGTCACGCGTACAACCTCGTTGTCACGCGTGCAAAAAACACCTGTCCTTCTCCCCATCAGCCTACATCTTTTGCATTGCCATAATTCTCGATAGTACCTACAAGATCTTTGCCGCGTGCGCGTAACGTACCCTTCACGTGCACCTCGCGCGTGCCTTGCGCCATCATCGCGTCGAGACGGTCAAGCGGTATAATAGCCTCAGCGCCCGCCTCACCAACAAGGCCTATCGTCGGGCCTGTCACAACTCCTCCGTCAGCGAACTTGGGCACGCTCGAAGCAATGGCAAACATAGTGCCTATAGCCCCCATCGCGAGGGCTATACCCGCGAAAGGGATGCCAGAATAAGCTGCAAGCGTCTTGCTGGCAGCCTCCTCCATCGCCGCGTTAGCAACACTCTTGCGTGCCTGCGCCTCAGCCTGCAGCACGCCTATCTGCGACACTATACTCGCCGTCTGTTGCATTACCGACGCAAGCCACGCAATAGCCTCGCCGTTAGCACCACCTATAGCGCTGCCGAGATTAACGAACGAGCTCGCCAGCGCATCAACAGCTGCTGCCTCGGCGTTTATCTCGTCAATCTTGGGCTGAACGATGTCCTTGTTGTAATTAGACAGCGCAAGCTCACCCGTCAGTTTATCGGGCGTTGCCGCCGAGGGCGCCGAAGCAAAAGGCAAGCCAACTGCCGAAGTAACGGCGCTGCCCGGAGTCGATGAAAAGGCTTTGCCCGCCATTTTCGCTGTATAACTCCTGAGCTGCTTCTCTATTCGCTGCAGAGCTCGCGAGGTGCTTGCAGCTGCACGCACGGCATTCTCGCCAGCCGCGAGCTCTTGTCCTATCTTGCCGAGTTCCTCGTCGGTAGCAATCTCGAGAGCCGCCCACTGTACAAGCGTGTCGGCGTATTTTTTTTGTATCTCTGCGACGCGCGCGGTGTAGCCCCCGACCTTCTCCCATTTCACGGTTCTGTTACCGTACAGATCAAGCGTCTCCCTCTTCTCGTACAGCGAGCGCATTTCGCTATCAAACGCCGCCTTCTGCCCCGACAACTGTTCACGCAGCTGTCCGCGATTAGCGCTAATATCGAGCCTCAACGCTTGTTCGAGCATCTCGCTCGTAAAAAGACTCGTGTCAGTTACACCGACCTTACTGCCTATCTGCTTCAGCCACGCCTCCTTGAGTGTTTTGTTGTATTCGGCGGCATCTTTTTGCATCGCCGCCGACAAAAGTTGCGCCTCCTTTAGCGCAGCCGCGCGTACCTCTTGCGACAAGCCCTCATCGCGTGCAGTGTTCATCAGCTGCGCGAGCTTCGCGTTATCCTGCGATTGTGCGTAATTGTAACTCATCCGCACATTGCCAAGGTCGTCCATCGCAGCATAAGCGTCGCGAGCGCGGGCAATCATATCGTCGAGACCGCCGCGAAAAGCAGAAAAGTCGCCGCTGCCGAGAGAATGAAAAAAGCTATTTACCGCACTCTCGGCTGCAAACATCGCACTGCCAAACGCATCTGCAAGCGTCTGCGAGCTGTTCATCAAGAGATTAAAACTCTCGGTAGCAAGCTGCGCAGCGCCTATCGCGGCGGCAAACTTACCAACAGCGGCGCCGATGCTGCCAAAAGCATCCTTACCGCCCCTACTAAACCTGCTAACCTCACTCTTGGCTTTATTTAACTTTGCAACAAAGTCCTTGTCCTCAAGAAGCAACTTTGCTATTAACTTCGCATCTGTCATTTTTTCAAAAACTTCGCATAAACAGGTATTTTTTTTCTCAATTCCTCAAGCTGCTCGAGGCGCTGTGCTTCCGGCACCTGATGAACGCTCGCGCAATCCTTTTCCCACGGCAGCTCAAGGAGCTTGTTGTAATCGAGCTCCTTGTAATGGGGGCGCGCTACCACGTAGGCCGAGAATCGCGCTTGCCGCCACGCTTCGCGGTAACGCCGCTGCACGCCCCGGGCAAATGAAAGAGCCTCGGGTAATGACACGCGGGCGAAGTAATCGGGAGACATCCCGCCTTCGCCCACGCAGACCTCGTACAACTCAACAGCGCTGAGCTTCTTTACTTCACCCTTTTCTTTTTTTTTAACAAGTCGGCATCAAGCGCAGCAGACACCGAGCTCCAGCGCTCAACCTCTTCGCGCAGAACCTCAGCAAGTGAGTCAATAGAGTGCTTGCTATCAACCGCGCGCACAAACTGGTCAAATGACAGCGGAAAATCAATGTCCGCTGCCACAAGGCAGCTAAAATGAGCGGCAAGAGTAGACGCAATGGTTGTACCAGCACCGAAGCTCTCGCCTGTCATTCGCTCATATATGGCCATCGCCTGAAGGCCAAAGAGGTAAGGATACTCTTTGCCGTCTATAACAACTACCCTCATAATCACTCAGCCTTTATACGGTTTAGAGGGCTACGCCCCTCAATCTTCACAGTCGCAGACGCTTTGCCATCAACCGGGGCGTTGAGCGATATCGACATTACACGAGCCTTGCCGCTGTATATGCCCAACTGTGTGTCGGCTTCAGCCTTTTGCCAACCGCCTTCAGGCACGCCCGCAGCCGTGCGAACAACTCGAGCGAAGACAACATCTACAAGACTACCTGCAAGCTGCGCCGCTACCAGTTCGTCGAAGAACATCTCGTTATCGCTGTCAGATTTCCCGACCAGACTCTCAGATGTGACAGACCACACAACGCGGTCAAAATCTTTGTCGTTGCCGTCTGCATCATCTTTCGTGCGAGCGTCTATCTCTTCGGTTGCCAACTCGAGAGAGCACGAGGTGGCAAGCGCGATGGGGAGCTCGTCAATGAACACCATAAGGTCGCGGCCGTTTATTTTTTTACTCATTTTGCTTATTTTTTTTTTTTTACAATTCAAGAATAAAATCTAATGACAAGACAAAAGAGTCTTGCTCGAACAAATAGTCGTCGCTGACAGACGTAACGAACAGCATTCCTACATCGGGAAGAAAAGCACCATCAAGTACCCTCTTTACGCTTGCGGCGAGCTGCTCGGCCACGTCAGACGACTTCGCGACGCAATCGACGCGAAAGGTTACAGCGTCAAGGTAACTGCCGCTTTTCGTGCGCGCAAACTGCGAAGTAAATTGCGATGTCACAATAAAGGGAGACGGCACTTCGTCACCTGTGCGCGAAAGAAAAATACGATCATTAACAAGAGCTTGAATCGCTTCGTCGGCGGTCAGTAGCGCGCAGACGCCTTTTTTAATCAAATTTCTCATCACTTACTCATTTTTTCAAGATGCTTTTTAATTGCGATTAAAACCTTATCGAGCGCTTTCCGCTCGGTGCTCGATACTGCCGAGAAAAAGAACCTATACGCTTTCACGCGGCCACGACGACCGAGTTTTACTTGGCTACGACCGCGACTCTGTCGCTCCCCGGAGCCTCGTTCAAGAATATCAAGAACGTAAGCACGAGAGAATACGTCACCATACTTCTCGCGCATTTTGTCGCGCTTCTTCTTTGAGCGTTTGCCCAACTTTTTCACCCACGCGCCAAGGCCGCTCTTCCACGGCATCGCCACGAGAGCGCAGTGCAGGTCACTCCCAGGGAATAACGCCTTATAGTTACGCTGAGCTTGGCGCAGAATAACACCTGCACCTTGCTTGAATGCCGACTTCGTCACTTTCCGCAGACTCTTCGCGTCGAGACGCGATAGCATCTGCTGAACTTCCCTGTCGTCTATCTGCACGCCTTGATACCCCATCACTCATTCACTTGCTCGGCAGTCACCGTCTGCACACCCTCGTAGGGTGACACTGCAGGCGGTAAAGCCATATATACGACTCCGCGGTGAACAATGCGGTCACCACCTTGCACCTCGGGAGGCATACGCAGGCAGAACACGCGCGTCGTGGGATACAACTGCTCGCCCGCGGCGAGAGCACGGCGGCTATTCTGTGATAGAACCTCCGCACGTACCACCGCATAAGGCTTGAACACCTCCACAACATCACCCGTCGCACTGCGCGACCTTTCGGCGCGCTGCAACTCAATAATCTCTCTCAACCTTCCTGCTTGCATCACTTATACACCTTATATGGATGTAGCAACAGCTGCGCAGCGGGCAGCACGCTCACCGATGTATAGACCACGCTCTCCCTGCTCGCATACAGAGTGCCGAGAAGGAGCAATATGCTATGCTTCAGCGCGACTGGTATAGTCGCACCAAGCATATAGCTGTCGAGCGGGGCTCCGATGTAGTTCTCTACAGCCTGCTCGGCAGCAGTTACAAGATGCTCGATGTAAGCATCATCCTCGTTATGCTCAACATTCAGATGCTTTTTAGCGAGGCCAAGCGTTATATATCTCATACTTTTTTCAGATAAGCGGAGGGGCTTACCCCCTGCCGCGCGTTATCAATCTGCCAAGGTTCCTATCGCAAAACTTTTAGGCCTCAACACATCTACTGCAAAGTTGGAGTTGATAGAGATTTCAATCAAATCTCGCTTCGCAAGAGACACAGTGTCAATCACCAGGCGCAAGTTGCCAAACTGCGCAACTTGAACGTCACTCCATCGTCCGAAGCCTATATTCTTCGCTGTCGCGTTAAAGTTGCCAGCGCCGTCGCTCTCTATGTACTCACTGAAATAGACGGGAAAACCAGCTATAGTATTGTCGGGGGCAAGAATCATTCTATCGCCATTACCAACAGGAGTTGCGCGAAGCACAGCGGCCATTTTGGCGCTCATCACGAACGCGCAGGTACCATCGTTATACGCGCCGCTGCCCTCAACGTCGCCGACGAGTGAAAGAATGTCTTTGTAGAGTGTCGCACTCTTCAGAGCTTTTACATTGATAGCGTTAGACGCTGCGTCGTAGGCTAAGGGGCCAAACACATTTGACACGAAAGCCGAGGGTTGGAACATCCAGTGGTTAAGCGTTCGCTCGATACCCCTACGCATAGAGTCTACAACCTCGTTGTAGAGAGTTATGTCGCTCTGCTCCAACGCCCAGTTGCCAACAGTGACGGCGATACAGGTACGCTTGGGGTGGGGGACAACAGCGTCCACCTTATACTCTGAAGGCGTCATAGCTACATCTTCCTCCTCTATCCTGGCCTCAAGATAAGGCATCAGGGGGTAACGATAATCACCCGAAAGGCCTGTCTTTAAGGGGATACCAAGTTTACCGAGAATCAAGCCCTTCTCGAGAGGCTGAATCATATCGCCCACGGTGATGCCGATAGTGCCTGCAACATCTTGCGCGAGTGTAACATAAGCATCGCGAAGCTCAACTGTTGCATTCGTCTTCGAGCGGCCTGAAAAAGCCAGGCGAAACGCTGCACCAGCGCGCTGGCGCGCAGTAGAAAAACGCAGATTCTGAGCAGCCGCCTGCGCTGCTCGCATAGCCTCCTCGCGCGTCTCACTATCGCCGAATATAGCAGCGCCATCGAGCTGCTTTTTCAAGGTCTTCGCCTCATCAGCCAGCTCGGAGTAGCGTTTGTCCTCCTCTGCGGTAAAAGTAGAGCGCTGCTCTGCTACGAGAACGTCGTTAATTTTTTGCATCTCGTGCTTTATCTCCAAGCAGCGAGCCTGCATTTTTTCAATCTCTTTCTCCATCTTTTTTAAAAAATTTCGTTTATAATTCTTCTCGCCTCGGCGAGTGTTTTTGTTTTTGTTTTAGAGGGCGCGCAAAACGAGCGCGCAGTAACACTTGTCTGCGTGTAGGCTGGATCAACCACCACTGACACATCTGCCAACATCGACAACTTTTTCACGCGGCGTAAGCGCGTGCCATCTTTACGCAAGCTGTACTCGCAATCTTCCTCGCGCGCCCAAAAGGCGAAAGAGCAGCCGCGCAAGTCTCCACGCTTGATTAGCTCGGCAACATCGCGGCCAAGAGATGTTGCAGGAGCGACGAAAGAAAAATGCAAACCCCTCTCATCAGAGACAAGCGACAAGCTGCCCTCTCCACCAACATACCTCGCGAGAAGGTTATCGCGGCCGTGATTGTAGAGCGCTTTCACATCTGAGCGAGCGAGCAACTCACTCGTGACTGCACCTGGCTCGATTACCTCAACAAACTCGCCGTGTTCGTCGTAGAGCACACGGCTCTCCACACCGTACACTATTGCATAGCCGCTTATAGTGTTATCCTCATTCATAGACGGCGGTGTTGCGATCGTTCTAATTTCTAATTTTGTGTTCATAGCCTTAGCGCAATTAATTAGCAGGTGTAATCACTTTTGCTTACATTCAGGTCTCGCCTCACTCACAAGCGCATCAAGCGCTTTTAAGTTTGCCGAGACAAGAGAGGTATCGCCGCGCGCAACAGGAGGGAGTCCCTTCTTCGCTCGCCAGTCGTTCACCGTGTACACGCCTGACTCTATCGTGCCTCTTATGTATGCGACCTCGGTTGTAAGGTCGGTCAAATACATCGCCTCGCGGTCGAAGTGCAGGCGATGCGTACCCCACAAAGATTTAGGCAACAGCTTCACGCGAAGTTGCTGCTCAATCTGAGTGAGCAACGGCACGAGCGTCTGGTGCAAGAACATTACGTTCGGCACCTCGCTCGACTTATAGGTGTTATTAGTCCCCTCGTAGAGCAGCTCGGGGTGAACGCGGAAGAATCGCGCAATCTCGCGGATAGACATCTGCTTGCTTTCTAAAACCTTGGCGTCGGCAGGCGAGAAAGCCAACGGCTGAAACTTTGCCTCGGCGGACATCGGAATAATCTGCTTTCCGGCGCGCAAGTCCTCTTCAACAAGACGCGACAAGTCTTCCATCTGTTTGCGGCTCGCCGCACCGAACGAAGGCAGCGCCGCTGAAGAAGCGCCGCTAACGAAGCCCTTTATAAGCCCGCCGTTGGATAGCGTCTGCATCGCACTCTCGTCAGCTGCAACGTTGATGCCGAGCGATGCGGCGGCAAGCGCGATTGCCGAGAGACCTGTATAGCCGCCATCGATGCCGATGTTTCGAATCACCAGGATGTCCTCGCCGCGAACAACCTTGAAGACGCCGTTGATAGAATCAGTCACTATATATCTATCATTAACGACATCAGGGGTTACAGCGCCGGGCGAGCAGAGAATGAGACGTTCGAGCTCACCGAGGGTGTTGCGAAATGGCAAAATATACGCATTACCCAACAACAGCACCTGCCGAATAGCCTCGCGCCAAAATTCAAAGGAAGTTTGACGCTTATTCGGCGCCACAGAGAGCAAAGTAAACAAGTTGTCAGAGACTTGCGGCTCGTAGCATCGACGAGCAGCGTTGTACCTTTGATACTCGAGAGGCAAAATAGCGACGCCCTCGGAGATTAATTTCACAGCAGAATAAGCCGCGGACACCTTCATCGCCGTACTTTCGTCAGCCAAAAAGGGGCGGCGAGGTATAGCAGGATGCGGCGCATCTGCCTTGCGCCCAAAAACAACAGAGAAGCTGCGGAACAATGTTTTTATATTCACTTTTTACACGTTTTTAATAAGCGTGCAAAAAGCGCGGGTGCAATCACCCGAGCACAAAATCCTCCCATAGTCGGAGGCACATCAAGTTGGTTATCGCGCCATCTATCTTCGCCGAAGAACCTTGCGAGCGCTTAACCGGCTTGCGATTACCCTTGTTATCCTCATCTATCACAGCGTTGCCGAAGCACCACGCCGTAATAGGGTTAGCGGCAAACCTTATACGTTTACGCGACACGGAAAGCTCCATATTTTGAACCGCGGAGGTAAACGCGCTTGTAACCTGCGGGACAGCTTTGAGCGTCTTCCCAGCACCGGCAGCCGTTAAAGCGTTAGTTACCTCCTTGTTCCTGTACGCATCATACCCTATGGACACTATAGCTACGTGAGTGTTCATTTCTACGATGTCATTCACTATAGAGTCATAATCAACGACATCACCCGGGGTGAGACGCAAGAAGCCTGCATCCGCCCACTTGCGATACAGCTCCCTGTTAGGGTGTTGCTCGATGCGCTCAATTGGAAAATAATAGTCGGTATGGCTGAAGAATACCTGCTGCTGCTCATCGCGCACTATATATGTAACCGCAGAGAAGTCATCCTTGACGGAAAGGTCGTAACTACAAGTTGCATACATCATATTCTCGTCGATAGACAACGAGCGTATATTGAAGTGTTTGTCCTCGAGTGCCTGAATCTCGTTAGCCGTTATCCAGCTCTGCGCCGTGCCGCACACAAACATATTGAGCAGCTTCGTGCGAAAAGCAACAGCGTCCTCAAGGGAGCGCAACGACTTCTTGTACTGTGCCGCGTAAAAGTCGGTATCTATCGACACCCCGATGTGCGGGTGAACCTTTCGCCACGTTGAAGCGTCTGCCTCGTCATCGTCAATGTCTGGCTGGAAGATATGCGCAAAAATAGAGTCGTCGTCCTTCTCGCCGCGAAGCACAGCTTTGAAGTGGTTAAGCTCGTCGGCGAAGGGGCCCTCAAGAAGCGAGCTCGCAGTGGTGATATCCACGGTCAAAGGATTTTCGCGAGTGCCCATCGAAGTAGTTATTGTATTCTTCACTTCGAATGATTGAGCCTGCGAGGTTTCGTCATTAACACTAACACTCGCTTTTAGACCATTGAGAGGTCCGGGGCTATTCGGCAGGCAGCGCACAAGGCTCTCTCGGCCGGGCAGTCGCACCTCTACAGTGTCAGATATGTTGCGAAGGCGCTTCTTGCCACCATCAAGCAGCTTGGCGATACCGCGCACCATCTTAAAGCAGATACCCGCCTGCTCCAAACTATTGGCCGTGATGTACGCTTCAGCATCAGCATCGCCGAAGAAAGCATCATACAAGGCTATCGCTGCAGCAACAGTTGTCTTGCCGTATTTTCGCGGCACAAAAAGAAGAACATCCTTTATCAGCCTTTTTCGAGAGGCCGTAAAAAAACCGTATATGTTCATAAATTGAAAGACCTGCACAGGCGTGGCCTGCACAAGCTGACGGCCAGCCGCTGACGGCTGCGGCAGAGCCTCAAAGAAGCGCACAAATCGCGCCCCCATTTCGGGAATAAACACGTATTTCCCCAAAAAATCAGCAAAACGGCACACGGCAAGGAGCTCGTACAGATTATGCTCGCCGGGAGCGTTCATACACTCCTCGATATAGCGGCGCAAGCGCGTGCCACCTATGCGCGCGTCGGTATCATCTACTGCGCGCCAAAAGGCCTCTTGCTCACGCAACGCGCGTAGATGCGCGATAGTGTTTGCTTTCGTCGCGTAATACTCTTCGCGTTTAAGTTCTTCTATCATTTGCCCTCTACTTTTCGAAACAGATCTTTGAGCGCATCCTTATCGCTCGATGGAGCGGCGTCACTCACCGAGGCTGTCACGGACGCAACCTCCACAATCCCCAGCCTAACGAGCGAATCATAATAATGCTCGCTAACTTCAGGCAGATGTTTTATTGCCTCGGCTATGCGAGGCGTAAAATCAATATCCGCGCCGATATTCTCAACGGCAGAATCGAGCTTCTCTATATCATCGACGAGCTTATAGTGAGCGAGGCCATAACCCGCACATATATCAACGAGAAATTTAGACGCGCTGGTGCCGCGGCCAAGCTCGCAAGCTGCAGCCAACAAGTCGCGTTTCAAAATAGATAACTTTGTTGCCATAGGTTTTAAAGGTTTACTGCTACCGAAAGAAAAAAAATGCGCTCTCTTTCGGCGTGGGGTTAGAACTATTTTTGATTTTTAGATTAAAAACGACTCCCCATTTATTTTTTTGAGGAGAAAAAATATTTTGTAAATGCTGTTTCTTGTTGCTTTACAACACCTTGCGGGTTGTGGCGCGCTTGATGGCAAGCCCGGCACAAGCTAACAAGGTTGCCAAAGTCATACGCGAGCTCTCGCATCTCTTCCAATGTCCGGCCACGCTCAACAGGTATGTTGTGATGCACCTCTTCGGCAACAGTAACACGCCCAACGGCAAGGCAATCCTCGCATAGAGGCTGCGATGCTATCTTCTTGCGGCGTAATAACTGCCACGTATAACAATTAATCAAGCGCTTGTAATGCTCATAACGCCCAGGGTGGCGCTGTTGAAAAATCTTCTTACGCATATTACCGCAATTTACGAGGCGAAGACACTATCGCGCAGCCATCACTGTTTCCGAGCACATTCATCTCGCCAAACATCTCCTGCAACTCTTGGTGTACAAGATCATCATCCTGTTGCAGTGCACAGCGCTTATACATTAACAAGTAAGCCAACAACAAATGGCGCGCCATCTCCTCGAGAGTGTGGAAGCCTATGCGACGAGCAAGACAATCAAGCTCTGTATATTCTTCGACGCTTAGCGAGAATGAAAGTAGAGAGCCGTCGGCAAACTTCTCGATAATCTCTTTTGCCAAAGCATAGAGTGTTTTTTCCCCACGATAGCGAGCGATCAAGCGTGCCGCAGATGCTCGCGACACTCTTAACACAACTGAAGTGTATTTATCTTTTCTTACCGCCATACTCTTTCGCCTTTGCTATTCTCTTCTCATCATCTGTCAGTTTGTCGAGCACATAAGTGGCAGCCTTCAGCTTCGCCTGCTCGCCACCACCGGCCATTAACTCTTTCAACGTCGAAACAGCCTCGGCAGCCATAGAAGATATAGCGCCGCGCACCTCTTGGCGCACCTCCATAAGCAGCGACTTATAGTAGGCTACAAAAGCTCTGTCGCCCTTTAGCCACGCGTATATTGTTGAACGCGCAACATCGTGCGCCGCGGCGAGCTCTGTTATCGACTTGCCGAGAGCATAACCCTCAGCAACGCGCTCTTGCTTCACTGTTATGCCGTGTTCAGTTAGCAGCTCATCCTTTCTCCTTTCCATTTATACAGGTTTTAATAAGTTTCAACGTCGCCATCGTGCACAAGGTGTCAGGCGTGCAACGCAGCAGCCTCCACCCTAAACAAGCGGCAGCATTATATTTCTCCATATCACCAAGAAAACCGCGCGAGCTCGTGTGTCGGCCGCCTGTCCATACACCGCCCTCCACCTCGAGAGCAACCTTATGCTCGGGAAAGGCATAGTCGAAGCGCCACTTGCGGTGTGAGTGAAAGACGTGTTCCTTAACCGGCACTATGCCGAGCTGGTTGCGGCATAGCTGCGTAAAAAAATCAATCATATTTCTCAAAAAACAAACCTCGGCAAACGCCGATAACAACTTCAAACTCTTTTTTCAACTCGGGGCGGCAGCACAACCGCATCAGCGCACATCGCGAGCACCTTACATTGCTTGGCGCCGTTAAGGCGCGATATTTTCTGCCCGCGAACACAAATATATCGCCAGGCTTTTTCAGCCGCAGCCTCGCAGTTGCGCGCTCAACAAACTTGCAAAATCTCTTCTTCTGCGGCGAAAGCTCGTCTATACACACGCGCATCATCAGCGCGCGGCAATAACAAGCAGAGCCTTCGGCGGCACTCGCCCAATAACACTCGCGACAGCGCAAACAATCTCCAACAGCCACGCTCATAGCTCAACATATATTTGTTGCGCGCAACTTATAACCCTACTTTCTACCTCTTTCGCAAAAGCCTCATCGGCTGCGCAAAAAGGATAAAAAGCACACCCATCACAAGAGTGTCGGCCGTGCGGCCTCTTCACCACGAAACGCCTACCAAACAACTCGAACACATCGCCGAGCTTGTAAGCGTGTTTATTCTTTCCTTCGCTCATAATATTTTCCACAATAGTTATAAAAATGCCCGTAACGATTACACGCGCACACCCTGTGCCCCAGCGCCGCGCAAAAACAGCCATTACCAACAAAGGAAGAAGAGTGCCGGCAGTCGCGACAAAACAAACGCTTTTTCTTATTTCCCATACACCTTCAATTCGCGTTAAGCACATCTATAATGCGCTGCGTTTTTGAAATATTCTTTGATTTTGACACATAGAGCCTCACACCAACGGCGAGCGATTGTAACCTCTACGGC
>JAEIGA010006913.1_pt1 | contig 17245 bp, 14 predicted proteins | sample 9270691 | NCBI WGS metagenome assembly JAEIGA01 (sample SAMN17057246, study PRJNA624740) | gut metagenome | biome: biome; isolation source: fecal sample | host: Bos grunniens | place: China: Xizang | collected 2019 | reverse complement strand
CCCCTAACGCCTCTAATGCCTCTAACACCCCCCCCCACTCCAAAACAAAAAGGGTCGCAAATCGCGACCCTTTCTGCTTGTATGATTGGTTGGAACTAATTTCCGTAGTAGCCAATCTCGTCGTCCTCCGAGCCCATACCCGGAATCTCAATGCTTCCTGCAAAGCCTTTGTCTACCTCTACCTCATAGATATTGAAGGTAGGAGTCGAGTAGCTGTTCAATATATTCTTTTTCATATCTGTATCTAAAATTTAATTGTTAAACTACTCTATTTTATTACAAGTCATCACCTGACTCACCACCTGCGGTCTTAACACCATAGTTGCCGTGGTAGCTAATTACGCCATTTTCATCCTCAACAGGTACCCAAGTCTCAACCGATGGAGTATCAGCGTAGATGTACTTGTGGAAGTCAGCCATTTGAATGTCGCTAACATTTACACCATCCTTAATAAGAGCACCATCAATCTTGCAATCCATTACAGGGTATGATACGACATCCTCTGCTACAACACAAGCAGCAGCTGCCGTTGCATAAGTCTCGCCGGTTACCATTCCGACCTGTGCGAGTCCAGGAGTGTTGATATCTCCATTTGCGGTACATCCCTTAACGATATAGCTCTTCGTAGTAGCGTATGTCAATTTTCCGATAATACCACCGATTTTAAGGCGTGTAGCCAATACTCCACTATTAGTATTGATAGTGATTGAACCATTATCGGTACAGTCCTCCACAGAGATCTCTGATTTGCTTGCGTTATTACCTACGATACCACCAAAGCCGTCATAACCGTTTGTTTGAGGAGCGAGAGAGTTCTCTTCTGCGAGAATAGAACCGGTGTTAGTACAGCCCGAAACAACGCCGCCACCAAGGTTACCAACGATACCACCCATACAGTTGCTGTAATAAGAGTTGTTATAAACGGTTGCTACATTCTTCTTTCTGTAGATAATGCTACCGCTATTTGTACAATTCTCAACATTACAGTTAGGGTTACCTACAACACCACCATAGGTCATAGACTTTCTACAGCCTTGGTTATCTCCGGCAGCCTCCCAAGTACCGCTGTTGGTACACTCAGAGATCTTTCCGTGAGTTCCTACGCGAACATAGGCTACGACACCACCGTATGTGACATTATGAGAGCCTTGGTAATCGTTTGAATTGAGGTATATAGTACCCTCATTTGAACAATTCACAACATTGCTACCGTCCAATGAAGATACAACAGCACCTATTGTACCACCGGTTGCGATGATGTGGTTGGCGCCATTACCACTTGTATTGTGGTGGAACTTCAAACCAGGGTACTGTACCTTTGGAGCTACAGTAGCACCCTGAGCCTTCTTGAAGTGTACATTATTAACGCTTGCCTTGTATGCCAAACCAATAGTACCACCGATACAAGCATCACCAATAAGCGAGCTGTCTTGTGGAGTGATAGTTACATCTGCTGTATTTACAACATCCTCAACGCTGGTCAGAGTTGCAACGGTTGAACCTGTATCACCATACCAAGCAATTGCGCCACCAAGGTAGCAGCTCTTTGCAGGGTCAAGAGTGTTCTTGCTGGTGCCGGCAGCCTGACCGGTTGTAACCTTACCTGCATAGGTAACTGCGCCAGTATTTCTGATGCCCTTAACACCATTGCAGCTGTATCCAATTACACCACCAACGCAGAAGTAGGTAGTAACAGTTGAACCGTCGGTAATAGTACCGCTATTGCTACAAGATACTGTATAACCCTCGGCAGGGGTGATGTTACTACGAGAGTGTCCGATACAACCACCCATAAGGATTCTTGTATAAGTGCCTGTTGGGTTGAGATTTGCATAGTTTGTACAGTTGCCAAATGCGCAATCTGTACCCAAATACTCAAGGTAAGCTACCAAACCACCGATACGAACGCCGCCTGGAGCAGTTCCGATGTTGATGGTACCTGTTGCGAGGTTAGAGCAATCAGTCATAATGATTGGCTGTGTCTGATAACCCGAAAGACCACCCAAAGAGTAGTTATTACCTGTTGCAGTCTGTGTACCAGTAACTGCAATTGGACCACCATTAGTTGTGTTAGCCATTACGACATAACCCATTGCAGAGCCTATGATACCGCCAATGTGGTGGTCAGAAGCCACTGTGTTGTTGGTAATTGCTCCTGTGTTAGAGCAGCTGGTAAATGTTACAACATTGGTAGCATTGGCGTTGTAGTGGCAACCAACCAAACCGGCCATACCACGACGATTGCTACCATTCTCCTTGGAAGTAATAGCTCCGGTATTGTGGCAATTGGTAAATGTAATAGGGTTATTTTCTGCCAACGCACTGCCAGGGTAGGTAGAGCCAAGGAGGCCTGCGATATAAGTACGCCTTGCAGAGTTATCTACCGATATAGCAGCCTCATTGGTAGAGTTAATAAATGTAATTCCACCAGTTGCCCAACCAACCATACCTGCAACAGCAGTCCAGTCCTGTGCTGTAGAAGTGACAGCGAACGAACCCTGTGTCTTACAGTTGTTGATAGTACCTTGGAAGTGGTTTGCCAAGATTCCGAAACCAGCCTTGGCAGTTACACCCTTCTCAATTGTAGAGTTAAGGGTAAGATCCTTGATAGTACCGTTAGCCTTTGTGAACAACGCGTCGGTCAAACCTGTGATAGTGTGGTTGCCTCCGTCAAAAGTAAGACCCTCTGTGAAGTTTGAAACAGATACCCAGTCGTAAGTCTCGTCATCAAAAGTGATGTTAGCAGTAACCTTTGCACCGCTGTATGCGAAACCACCCTCGTTGCACAACTTTGCAAACTCCATCAAAGACTCGCTGTCAGTAATCTGGAATGTAGCGTCGTTACCAGAGAACAAGATACCGGTAGTCTTGTTAAACTCACGAACAATACCTGGCTTTACAGTCTTCTCGCCCGTAGCCGAAACCTTGAAGTTCATAATGCCGTGCGCAGCCGACACCAACGAAACCTTCAACTCTGCGTACTCGCCCGCAGGAACTGCGATGTGAAGCTTAACAGGCTCTGTTGAGAGTGCCAACTCACCACAGTCGTAAGAGATAGAGCTGGTAGCAGTTGCATCAGGAGTGAGTGCAAGCTCGCCCTCAATAAGCTCTGCTGTGTACAAGCCGGCCAACTTACCGTTTACATTGGTAACGATAACCTTCTTCAACACAACATCCTCGCCCTCGGCAGCCTTGATAGGGAACTGCAAAACGCCGGCAGCGTGCTGCATCTCAATGGCCATAGTCTCGCTCTCGCCGTACATAGCAGCAGCACCCTCCGAGAAGGTACCCTCCTTGTAAGACTGTGCAGCAGCGAAGAGAACCTTGCCAGCCTCTGCGGTAGCAGGGTAAGAAGCCTTGTAAGGAGCTACGAGGTCGCCCTTGAACTCAAACAAGCCCTTAACTTGCTCTGTTGCGTCCTCTGCAACTGCAAGAGCCGCAGAAGAGATGCCGTTTACCGACACCTTGTCGCCATTTGACCAATAAACAGGGTAAGTACCCTCATCGGTCTTTGCACCGAGAGCAGTTCTGTTAGCGTCTGCAACAGAGATTGTCAACTCTGTTGTTGGCTGGAAGATGCCCCCGTCTACGGTTGTATCCTGCACACACGAAGTGATACCTGCAAGAAGGACAACCGCCATGAAAATTTTTGCTAAATTTTTCATTGTTTTTTGGTTGTTAATTGATAAATTTGGTTAATTAAAAAGGTTTAAAAAAACTTGTATGCGTTTCAAATAAACTTTTTCTGCCTTTTTAGAGTGTCGTGCAACTGCACAATGCACCCTATATACGGAGCAAAGTTAACCCTTTTTTTTAAGGTGGCAAATAAATTTGCAGAAGAAATTATAAAAAAATGCAAAAATCTATCTGCACCGCGCAATGTATTGTCGCTTATGGCGTTGTTCTTGGTTGAGAAATATGCTTTGTGGCGGGCGGTAGGGTAGTGTGCGTGAAAAATAATATAAGATGCGACAAAAAACTTTGAAAACTTTTTTGGTTTTTCAAGTTTTCTCCCTATCTTTGCCCCGTTGAAATTGCATAAAACTGTTTGCAAAGATTATGACCGAGAACTTGACACAGCGAGAACGCGTGATACGACGCGCAGCCGAGATGTTTGCGGAGTTGGGTGTAAAGTCCATCCGTATGGACGATATCGCCAAGGATATGGCAATGTCCAAGCGTACCCTATACGAACTCTTTGTTGACAAGAGCGAGTTGCTCTACCACAGCGTCAAGTATATGCATACGGCCGAGCAACGACGACTCGTGGGGAGCGTAAATCTGGAAGATGGCGGTATCCCTGCGCTGTTGGAGGTCTTCTTCGCAATGATTGAGCACTCGCGACGCTTTCGCCGCTTCAACGAAAACCTCGGCAAGTTCTATCCCGAGGTGTTCAAGCGTGTTGTGACCGAGAACCGCGACCAAGGCCTCTCGCGCCTTCGCGAGGTGCTGAATCGCTTTATCTCCAAGGGACTTATTTCGCCAACGGTGAATGTTGACCTCTCAATCACGATGTTCTACTATACGGCGATGGGTCTTGTGCGCCGTCAGGGACAACTATCGCTCCCTGCGGGCGTGAGCGAAGAGATGGCCTTCGGTTACACGGTTGTAAACTTCTTCCGTGGTATCGCAACGGTGGAGGGCGTGCAGCAGATTGACAGGTGGATTGCTACCCAACCTCCGTTGGGCGGCTATGAAAATGAGAGATAATTTAACTATATATTTATAAGATGAAAAAAGTTGTTTTATTTTTAGGTTTTATGGCCTTGTCGCTGACTGCCTTGTCGCAGAGTACCACCGAGTCGGCGTTGGTCTTGACCTTGGAGCAGGCGTTGCAGATTGCGTTGAGCGAGTCGCCTACAATCAAGGTCGCTGAACAGGAGATTGAGATTAAACGCTACGCAAAGCAGGAGGCCTACTCCTCGCTCTATCCGCGCCTTGACGCTACGGCGCAGTATCAGCGCGTCTTGGCGAAGCAGACGATGAGTATGGACTTTGGCGGCCAGACACAGACCATCAAGGTCGGTAGCGACAACTCCTTCAACGGAGGTGTTTCGGCCTCAATGCCCGTTGTGAATGCGCAGCTGTGGGAGAGCCTCAAAGTCTCGGTGGCAGATGTGATGCTCGCCATAGAGAAGGCTCGCTCGTCACAGATGGATATGATTGAGCAGGTGTCGCAGGCATACTTCTCGGTCTTGTTGGCCAAGGAGTCGTTGGAGGTCTACAAGCGCGTCTACGATAACGCCGTGGAGAACAACAAGAACATCAAGAAGCGTTACGAGGTCGGCTCGGTATCGGAGTTTGACTACATCTCGTCAAATGTTTCGGTGCAGAACGCTATCCCGAATGTGATTGAGGCGGAGAATAGCGTTGTCTTGACTCTGTGGCAGTTGAAGGCGTTGCTCGGTATTGACTTGAAGAAGAATATCGATGTTGCCGGCTCGCTTTCGGACTACGAGGCGCAGATGAACTACGCCTACACGATTGACCAGCTTGACCTCTCAAACAACTCAACCTTGAAGCAGTTGGATATCCAGGAGGGAATGCTCGCAAGCGCATTGAAAATCACGAAGTTGGCGAATGTGCCTACACTCTCTATCAACGCCGCCTACCTCTATACAGCACTCGGCAACGATGGCAAGTTCTTCCAGGCCAAGGCGTGGAATCCGTACTCGTATGCGGGCGTGCAGTTGAATATCCCGATTTTCGCGGGCAATCAGCGTCGTGCCGCTACGCGTCAGGCGAAGTTGAACCTCTCAAACTTGCAGTTGCAGCGCGAGAACGCCGAGCGTCAGTTGCAGGTGGCCGTTGTGCAGTCGCTCAACAATATGCAGACCAATGTGCGTAAGTTTCAGTCGGCTTCGGCGACCGTGGGACAGGCTAAACGCGGTTACGAAATTGCCGTAAAACGCTACGAGGTAGGTCGCGGAACTTTGGTTGATATTGACAACTCGCAGTTGCAGCTTACACAGGCAGAGCTTGGTCGCAACAGCTCGGTATACAACTTCTTGATGGCGAAGATTGCGCTTGACAAGATTCTCGGCAACCACGAGGTGAAGAGCAACCACGACTACATTGACCGTTACGAGAGAATGTACGAAAATAGATACGGAAACAAATAATAAAAACAGATAGAATTATGAAGAAGATTTTTTTGAAGTCAATGTTTGCCGTAGCTGCCGTAGCGATGGTGTCGTGCGGCTCGAAGCAGGCAGAGAAACAGGAGGAGGCAGTAGTTGCTCTTCCGTTGATTGAGGCACAGACCGTAACGAGTCGCGCAGTAGTACAGCAGGCTGTCTTTACAGGTCTTGTTGAGGCGCAGGTGGTCAACAACATTGCACCGCAGCAGCCGTTGCGTATCAAGGAGATTCGCTTTGATGTGGGTGACCATGTGAAGAAGGGCGACCTTCTCGTAGTGCTTGACGCATCGTCGCTTGCACAGGCAAAGGCGCAACTTGACAACGCCAAGAAGGAGTACGAGCGTACAAACGAGTTGTATGAGTTTGGCGGAGCCTCAAAGTCGGAGTGGGACGCACGCCGCTTGCAGTACGAGGTGGCCGAGACTGCCTACAACAACCTCGTTGAGAATACAACCCTTATCTCGCCTATCTCGGGCGTGGTAACTGCTCGCAACTATGACAAGGGCGATATGTACACAGGTCAGCCGGTATTGGTTATTGAGCAGATTAAGCCTGTTAAGATTATGATCAATGTGTCGGAGCCATTCTTCGGCAAGGTGAAGAAGGGTATGCCTGTATCTATCACGCTTGACGCCTACGGCGAGGAGGTGTTCAAGGGTAAGATTGCCCGTATTTATCCAACCATTGACCAGGCGACACACACCTTCCAGATTGAGGTTACAATTCCAAACAACAACGAGCGTGTTCGCCCAGGTATGTATGCCCGCGTAACACTCTCTTATGGCAAGCAGAACAATGTGGTTATCCCAGACCGTGCTGTTCAGAAGTTGATGGGTTCGGGCGACCGCTATGTCTTTGTCTACAACCCTGCGGATAGCACCGTGCGTTACTCAAAGGTTGAGTTGGGACGCCGTCTTGACAACGAGTTTGAGGTATTCTCTGGCGTAAAGAGTGGCGAGATGGTCGTTACGAAGGGACATATGGGAATCACCAATGGTGCAAAGGTGGAACTTGTTAAATAGTTAATGCTTTTCAGAGATGAATATATATAAGACAGCAGTCAATAACCCGATAACGACGATACTTGTTTTCATCGCTATCTCGATATTTGGTATCTTCTCGTTAGTGAAGCTACCGATTGACTTCTTCCCGCATATTGAGACGACCAACATTATGGTCATCACCGCATATCCAGGTGCGAGTGCGATTGATATTGAGGAGAATGTCACCCGACCACTTGAAAACACACTCAATAGTGTTGAGGATTTGAAGCATATCTCCTCGCAGTCAAAGGAGAATATCTCTATCATCAACCTTGAATTTGAGTATGGTATTGACTCCGATGTAGCTACGGCGAATATCCGTGATAAGCTCGATGTGGCGTCAAATATCCTTCCAGATGATGTGGATAAGCCAATCATCTTTAAGTTCTCGACCGAGGAGATGCCTATTATGCTCCTCGCGATCAAGGCAAACGAGTCGTGGAGTGGCTTGTACAAGATTATTGACGAGCGCGTAACAACTCCGTTGGCGCGTGTTAATGGTGTAGGTTCGGTGTCGGTTTCGGGTATTCCGGAGCGTCAGGTGCAGATCTACTGCGACCCTTACAAGTTGGAGGCCTATGGTCTTACTATTGAGCAGATTGCGCAGGTTATCGCGCAGGAGAATATCTCTGTTCCAGGTGGACAGATGGATGTCGGTTCAAACACCTACTCGTTGCGTGTAGACCAGGAGTTCAACTCGGCCGAGGAGATGCTTGACATCGTTGTCGGCACTCGCAATGGCACGAACATCTACTTGCGTAATGTAGCAACCGTTACCGATACGCAGCAGGAGCGCGCACAAGAGTCCTTCAACAACGGTACCCGAAGCGGTATGATGATTGTCCAGAAGCAGACCGACGCCAATGCCGTGCAGATCTCAAAGAAGGTTACCGAACGACTTGAAGAGTTGCGCAAGGACCTCCCTTCTGATGTGACGATTGAGCCATATATTGATATGTCGGACAACATTATGGATGTTGCTTCGTCGTTGGCCGATACAATCTTGACCACCTTTATCGTGGTGATGCTCGTGGTGATGATGATGCTTGGTCGTTGGCGTGCGATGTTTATCATCGTGTTGACAATTCCAATCTCAATGCTCTCGGCTTTGATTTACCTCTTGGCTACCGACTCAACACTCAACATTATCACAATGTCGGCACTCTCCATCTCTATCGGTATGGTGGTGGATAACGCGATTGTGGTCTTGGAGAATATCACCTCCCATGTGGATAGGGGCGCACGCGTTAAGCAGGCGGCTATCTTCGCAACCAAGGAGGTCGGTGTCTCAATTATCGCCTCTACTTTGACCACTTTGGCCGTGTTCCTTCCACTTACGATGATTGACGGTATGGCTGGTGTGTTGTTCAAGCCTATGGGTTGGATGGTTACTATCACCTTGACCGTCTCAATGGCTGCCGCATTGACCTTTACTCCGGTGCTTTGCTCGTTGATTATGAAGCAGAAGCCGAAGAAGTCGCGTATGCAGCGATATGTTGACGCTGTTACGGGCTGGATTGAGAATATTTACGCCAAGGCGTTGAATTGGTGTGTACACTACCGCAAGACATTTGTTATCACGATGATATTGCTCTTCGTAGGCGTGGTTGTAGGTGTCGGCCCTCTCGTTAAGACGGAGTTCTTCCCTACACAGGATAACGCTCGTATTGCGGTGAAGATTAAGTTGCCAATCGGTACCCGTCAGGAGATTACCCGCGACTTGGCACTTCGTATTGACGAGCAGTTCCGCAAGGATTATCCAGAGATTATCGCTATCGGTATGAGCGAGGGTTCGGCCGATACAGACAACACTTGGGCGTCAATGCAGGAGAATGGTACTCACTATATCTCAATGAATATCCGCCTTACAAAGAAGACCGAGCGTGAGCGTACACTCACCCAGATTTGCGACCTTATGCGTAAGGATTTGGATAAATATACCGAGATTCGTACCTACGAGGTTATCGAGTCTGGACAGAAGGGTGGAGCCGGTGGTCAGCAGGCGGTAGATATTGAGCTTTATGGCTACGACTTTGATACCACCGACCGTATTGCAGCCGAGATTAAGGAGAAGATGCTTGCAATTGAGGGTTGCTCGGAGGTTACTATCTCGCGTGACGAGTACACCCCAGAGTATCAGGTTGTCTTTGACCGCGACAAGTTGGCTCGCAACGGATTGAATGTTGCAACGGCGGCAAACTTCCTTCGTAACCGCGTGAATGGTGCGGTGGCTTCGTACTATCGTGAGGACGGTGAGGAGTACGATATCTTGGTGCGTTATGACCGTCCATTCCGTGAGTCGGTTGAGGCGTTGGAGAATGTTACGCTTTACAGCGCACAGGGCAAGGCTATCAAGGTGCGCGATGTAGGTCGTGTTGTTGAGGCTAATACCCCTCCTACAATTCAGCGTATGGACCGTTCGCGCTATGTTAAAATTTCGGCCGCTATCGGTCACGGTTACGCGATGTCGGATGTGGTTAATGGCGCAGTTGCCGAGCTCAATAAGATGGAGTTCCCTGCGGGTATTACTTGGGAGCTTGGTGGCTCGTACGAGGACCAGCAGGATACCTTCAAAGACCTCTTTATGTTGCTCGCGCTGATGGTTATTCTCGTATTCGTGATTATGGCTTCGCAGTTTGAGTCGTTGACCTATCCATTTGTGATTATGTTCTCGTTGCCGTTTGCATTGGTGGGAGTTATCCTCGGCTTGTGGGCGACAAGTACAGCGATGGGTGTTATGGCTCTGCTTGGAATTTTGATGTTGGTGGGTATCGTGGTGAACAACGGTATCGTGTTGGTGGACTACACCCGTCTGTTGGTAGGCCGCGGAATGCCAATCCTTGACGCTGCGGTTGAGGCAGGTCGCTCGCGTATGCGTCCTATCTTGATGACTACGCTCACAACCGTACTCGGTATGGTGCCGATGGCGGTAGGCACAGGTGTCGGTGCCGAGATGTGGAACTCGCTCGGTATGTCTGTGGCGTGCGGACTCTCGTTCTCAACGCTCGTAACACTCTTCCTCATTCCGGTACTCTTCGCTTCGTTCGCACTGCGTGGGGAGCGTCGTAAGGCAAAGAAAGCTGCCAAGGAGGCGGCGATGTTGAACGCATAAAGAAAGAAAACTATGAAAGCACTATTTATAGCCTGCGACCAGGCCCTCTATGAGGAGGTACAGGCGGCAATGTCAAAACTTGGAGTTCGTGGCTACACCTCTTGGGAGGAGGTGCAGGGTTGCGGTACCGAAACGGGTGAGCCTCACCTTGGCGACTATGTGTGGCCAATCTTGAACTCGGCAATACTCTCCATTACGGACGACGAGCGTTGCTGGAAGTTGCTTGATGCACTGCGCCAGCTTGACGCTGCAAACCCGCAACTCGGAGTGCGTGCATTCTGGTGGGAGGTAGGTGGTACATTGTAGTACCACACCTCCTCCACTACTAACTAACCAACTAAAACTATGGAACAGAACATTTTTACGAGTAGCCCAAGCCGCGGTGGCAATGCAACGGCCGTGGAGGGTATGAAGCTTGTGAGGGTTGAGGGTGCAGCGATGGCCTATGTTAATACCATCGGAAACAGCCACTTGGCCGAGCTGCTGCAACGCCCTTACCGTATGGACGCGGTGGTGTTGGTGGTCTGCACCAAGGGCGAAGTGCGCCTCTCATCGCAGTCAAGCGAGTATGTTGTGCCGAGTGGCAAGATGCTCCTTGTGTCGGCTTCGGTGACGAAGTTTGAGTCGGTTGTTGATAGCGAGCTATACCTCTTGGTCTTTGGACACGACTTCTTAACAAGTATGAATATCAACGCAGCCTTCTTGGTAAATATGATGACCATATTGCGTCACGGAGCCCGCGTTGTTGATATGTCATTGAGTAGCGAGGCACTTACGATGATGTTTGAGGGGCTCTATATGAGTTACGCGAAGAGTCAGGGTAATGTCTATGCCGAACTCTCGTTGCGCCACCTCTTCTGCTCAATCATCTACAAGATGTATGGCGTGGTAGCCGACAAGAGCGAGAAGGTGTTGGGTGATGTGGGTGTCAAGGACCGCAGTGGCGAGTACTTTGAGCGACTCTTGAAACTCCTCTCCGAGAACTTCCGCGAGCATCGCACCGTGGAGTTCTATGCCGAGAAGATGAATGTGTCGTCAAAGCACCTATCGCGTGTCGTTCGCTCACTGACCGACAAGTCGGTGCATCAGTGGATAGATGAGTTCGTGGTGTTGGAGATAAAGAATATGTTGCGCTACTCGGATATGTCCATTCAGCAGATATCCTACTCGCTCAACTTCCCTAACCCGTCGTTTATGGGACAATACTTCAAGCGTATTACGGGTATGACTCCCGGCGACTACAAGAAGGAGAAGATTGGAGGCAAGAGATAGTAGTTAGGATATAGAAGATAGTCTAACCTTAAAACAATTTACCCTATGAAGCGTCTAGTAAAGAGCCTTGCGCTATGGATATTGGTGGCGATGTGTTTGGGCATCGCGGTAGGTGTCGTGATGGGCGAAGATGCAGCAATGTTTGCACCTCTCGGCACAATCTTTATACAACTGATAAAGATGTTGGTGGTGCCGTTGGTGGCACTCTCAATTATCTCGGGCGCAGCCTCGCTTGGAGGCTCTCGTTCGGCAGGCATTATAGGCTCGGTATCAATAGGCTATATACTTATTACAACGCTTATTGCCGTATGTATAGCCTTCGGTGCCGATGCGCTATTTAAGCCTGGTGAGGGTGTGGATATAGCCCTCTTTAAGGGTAGTGCCGAAGCGGCCGAGGTTGCCGTAACGGCCGAAGCTCCGACACTCTCATTCTGGGATACGGTTATCGGTATGATACCCGAGAACCCAATCAAGGCGTTGAGCGAGGGTAATATCTTGCAGACGATAACCTTCTGTATGCTCCTCGGCTTTGGTGTGGCGGCTCTGTCGGAGGATAAACGCACCAAGCTGTTGGGTGGTATAAACTCAATCTTGGAGGCACTTGTTTGGTGTGTGAGCAAGGTTATGTGGGTCGCTCCACTTGGTGTCTTTGGACTTATGGCCGACTCGGTGGGTGCTTATGGCTTTGAGATGCTTTTGAATATCATAGACCTTGCGTGGGTATATCTCCTGGCTATATTGGTTATGGGGTTGGTAGTCTATCCTCTGACTATCGTTACGATGTCGCGTGTCTCGCTGAAAAATTTCTTCCGCGAGATGCTCCGTCCTCAACTTGTGGCATTCTCTACGGCCTCTTCAATGGTTACACTGCCCGAGAATATGGCCGCCTGCGATAGGCTCGGCATCTCCAAGAGTGTTACAGGCTTTGTTGTGCCGTTGGGTGCAACTATCAATATGTCGGGTAACGCTATATATTATACCCTTGTGACGCTATTCTTTGCCGATTTCTATGGTATAGAGTTGAGCGTTGCGCACTATGCAGCCATTGCTCTGGTTGCGACACTTGGCTCAATAGGTCAAGCGGGCGTACCTGGGCCAACGCTCTTGGTTGTGGCTGTGATGGCGGCGGCAGGAGTGCCTATTGACCACTTGCCGATACTCTACGCTTTGGATAGAATTTTTGATATGGTGCGCACCGTGCTGAACATTACGGGCGATGCCGCTTGCGCTGCCGTAACAGACAGATTTGTCAAGAGATAGGAGATAGGAGAGGGATTAACGGAAAACGGAAAACGGAAAGCGGAAAGCGGAAAGCGGAAAACTGACGCTGCGGAGCAGGATTAACGGAAAGCGGAAAACTAATTTTGCATTTTGCATTTTGCATTTCCACCCCTAATGCCCTTAACGCCCTTAACGCCTCTAACGCCTCTAACACGCCCCTTAAAAAGGCTGTTATTCTTCGTATTTAAAACCTACACCCTTACAGGTGGTGATGTGATTTTCGCCGATTTTGGAACGAAGGTGTCGTATATGTACATCAAGCGTTCTGTCGCCCACGACCACCTCGTCGCCCCACACGCTCTTGAATATCTCCTGACGGGAGAATATGCGTGTCGGCTCGGAGTAGAGTAGTTTTAGAATATCAAACTCTTTGAGCGAGAGTCTTATCTCGCCATTGCTTGTCAGGAAGGCGTGTCGTTCATCTATCAAGCGGTTGTCGCCCTGGCGGCTTCGGCCTCCGTGTCGTCGCATTATAGCGTTCACACGGCTGCACAACACGCGCATACTTACAGGCTTGGTTATATAGTCGTCAGCCCCTGCCGAGTAGCTATTCACGAGGCTCTCCTCCTCGCATACGGCAGAGAGAAAGACTATCATTGTGTCGGCTATGAGTGGGTTTTGACGAATGGCGCGACACGCCTCGCTACCATTCATCTCGGGCATCATCATATCCAACAAAATAAGTCGTGGGCGGTACTCTTCTGCAAGGCGTACCGCTTCACGACCATTTTCAGCCACAATGACATCATATCCCTCCTTTGCGAGGTTATACCTCACAAACTCGCGTATGTCGGCCTCGTCATCTGCGACTAAAATCTTCATCGACCGAAGATGCTTTTTATAGGCTTAAAACCTATTTAACCTCTGGCTGTGCCTCTGGTTGAGCCTCTGGGCACGTAGCCTTCTCTGCGCAATCCTTGCACTCCTCTGCTGTGCACTCTGCCTCCTCTGCGCATACGAACCAGCTTACTGGAGCCTTCTGCAACTTTGCATCAAGAGCAGCCTGTGCATCAACAACAACCTGTGCCTGTGCAGCAACTGCCTCCAAATAAGCAGCCTCAGCAGCAGCAACCTCCTCTGGAGTAGCAGTCTCGGCAAGAACAGCCTTCTCAACTACAACAGCCTCAGCAGCCTCAACTGCAGCCTGCAACTTCTCTACCTGGCTGTACTCATAGTAAGCATAGCCACCCAAAGCGACAACGAGGATCACGATGGTCCACAAAATCTTCTTCTTCATAGTTTAAAATTTTTTAAGTTAAACAAAAAGGTTTAGTTATTTTCTCTATCTATTTTGGTTGCGTTATTTAGGCGCAACCTCTATTAAGAGCGTGTTAGTTTTCTCTGTTTTTTAATTAAAACTCCACTTGCGGAGCCTTCTCTGTGCCTTCGGCTGCCGAGAAGAGGTCGCGCTCTGCGAAGTCAAACATCTTGGCAACGAGGTTTGAAGGGAACTGCTTAACCAAGGTGTTGTAACCCTTTACAGCCTCGTTGTAGTTCTTGCGTGCTACGGCGATGCGGTTCTCGGTACCCTCCAACTGCGACTGCAACTCCAAGAAGTTGGTGTTCGCCTTCAAGTCGGGATAGCTCTCCGCAATGGCGATAAGGCGACCCAAAGCCGAGGTTACCTCCTGCTGTGAGGCGTTGTACTCTGCTATGCTGTTTGCACCGGCCAAGGCCTTTGCGCGTGCAGCAACCACCTGGTCAAGAGTCTCCTGCTCGTGCTTCGCGTATCCCTTGACTGTGTTCACAAGGTTAGGAATAAGGTCTGCACGACGCTGGTATTGAGTCTCAACATTTGCCCACTCGGTGTCAATTGTCTGGCCGAGCTTTACGAATGAATTGTAGCTACTCCACGCATAACCGCATACGGCAACGATCACCGCTACAATAACTCCTATTACAATCAAACTCTTCTTCATAATCTACTTTTTTTAGCCGTTAGCCATTAGCTTTTTTCTTTTTGAGGCCATTAGCCATTAGCCGTTAGCCATTAGCTTTTTTAGTTTTCCGTTAACCCTGCTTGGCAGGCTTTTCTTCCTCGCGACTCGGCAAAGTGTGCAAGCACCCTCTGCTCTCGCTCCGCAGCGTCAGTTTTCCGTTGTCCGTTTTCCGCTTTCCGTTAACCCTACTCCTATCTCCTATCTTCTAACTCCTATCTAAAATCTAAAATCTGCTTCCTGCACCGCCTCCGCCGAAGCTTCCGCCTCCGAAACCTCCGCCGAAGCCGCCACCAAATCCTCCTCCGCGGCCACCGCCACCTACGATGACAACCGAGCCCTTCTCAATGCGACTCTGTCGGGTGAGTGAATGTCCGCAGTCGGGGCAGACAAAGCTCTTCTCCACAAGCTGATACGAGCGAGTCTCCTTTATTATATGACTCTCTGTATTTTGCAAGTGATACTTTCCGCACTTCGGACAGCGATGCGCCTCGCGATAGACGATGAATGCAATCGCTGCAAGAAGTATTACCATACCTAATAGAACGCCGGCGATTGCCAAAATCTCCTCTGGGGAGAGCTCCTCCTCTGCCGTAACGGGCAGTTCGCCCGACGAGAGTAGAGTAGCGACAGCCTCTATTCCGGCTATCATACCGCCATCGTAATCTCCGTTGCCGAGTGGCTTGACCATATATCTCTGCTGAATGCGCTTACAAACAGCGTCGGTCAAAACTCCCTCCAAGCCCTCGCCCGTAACGAAGCGAATCTCTCGTTTGTCAAGAGCGAGTATTATACCCAAACCGTTGTCGGTTTGCTTGTTGCCTACGCCCCACGACGAGAATAACTCGTGCGCGAAGGTAAACAGGTCGTCGCCCTCAATCTCCTTCACGACCACTACGGCCACCTGCGCCACTCCTTTGTTGCGGAGTGAGTCGCACGCACGGTCAATCGCTACGACCGCCTCGGCCGAGAGTATCCCGTCGGGATTTGAGGTATAGCGGCCTCTATCAAGGCGTTGCACATTCTCAATATCGCCTATTCCGTAAGGCTTCGCCGAGAGCGCCGAGATGGCAATCAAGAGCGTCGCAAAGTAGGATACAAGTCGTTTCACAATGCAAATATATAAAAAGATTTTAGAAATGTACAACAAGGTTGCACTTTTTTTACTATCTTTGTGGCAATGTTGTAAAATCTTATAAATAAAGTATAATGGTAATTTTAGTGCTTAATTGCGGTAGTTCATCTATCAAATATCAAGTTATAGATATTGCTGCTGCGGCTCACAAGTTGCTCGCCAAGGGTATTGTCGAGCGTATCGGCTTGGCGGAGGGCGACCTCGTTCACAAGCCTGTTGGTAAGGATAATTTCCACCTACATCAACCAATTCCCGACCACACTACGGGTATCAAACTCGTCTTGGAGGCCTTGACCGACCAGGTGCACGGCGTTATCGCTTCGCTTGACGAGGTGAAGGCTGTGGGACATCGCGTGGCACACGGCGGAGAGTTCTTCTCTGACAGCTGTGTTGTTACCGAGGAAGTTAAGGAGAAGATTCGCTCACTCTTCGCAATCGCTCCGTTGCACAACCCTGCAAACTTGGAGGGTATCCTCTCAATTGAGAAGGTGTTGCCTTCGGTTAAGCAGGTGGCGGTGTTTGACACCTCGTTCCACCAGAGTATACCTGCCGTAAACTATCTCTACGCACTCCCTATGGAGTATTACGATAAGTATCGTGTGCGTCGTTACGGTTTTCACGGTACCTCCCACAAGTTCGTGGCAAAGCGTGGTGCCGAGTTGTGTGGCTTGGACTATGAGGCGTCAAAGATTATCACCTGCCACATTGGTAATGGTGGCTCGGTAACGGCTGTGTTGAACGGTAAGTCATATTGTACCTCAATGGGCTTCTCGCCTGTTGATGGCTTGGTGATGGGTACTCGTTGTGGCGATGTTGACCCAAGTGCAGTGCTCTATATCGCCGAGAAGGAGGGTATGAATTTTGCCGATATCAACACGATGATAAACAAGAAGTCTGGTGTTGAGGCGGTGTCGGGCGTATCAAGCGATATGCGCGATATAGATGCTGCCTACGACGCAGGCAACGAGCGTGCTATCCTTGCTCGCGATATGTACTACGACCGCGTAAAGCAGTATGTTGGTAAGTATGCGGCCTTGATGGGAGGCGTTGATTTGGTAATCTTCACAGGTGGCGTAGGCGAAAACTCGGCCGAGTTGCGCGAGTGGGTGTCGCGTGATATGGAGTTTATGGGTATTGAGTTGAATGGTGCAGTAAATGCAGTTACTCGCGGGACTGATACCATAATCTCAACCGACTCGTCGCGTGTTAAGGTTGCCGTTATCGCTACAAACGAGGAGTTGGTAATCGCACAGGATACCTACCGTTTGATTAACGCTTAATTAGAAATTTAAAATTAGAAAAAGCCAATGGCCAATGGCTAATG
>JAEIGA010006912.1_pt1 | contig 17246 bp, 13 predicted proteins | sample 9270691 | NCBI WGS metagenome assembly JAEIGA01 (sample SAMN17057246, study PRJNA624740) | gut metagenome | biome: biome; isolation source: fecal sample | host: Bos grunniens | place: China: Xizang | collected 2019 | reverse complement strand
CGAAACGCCGCTACCGAAAGAGTTGTTGCCAACGTGAACCTGCTTGTCGGCAAAGAGTACCTGGCCGGCATTAGCAGCAGGGTAAGCGATGCAGTAAGGAGCGCTTGCTGCAACTGTAAACGATGCGTTGGCAGCGTTCTCTGCACTAATCTGTGCCTCGCCCGACTCGATTCCATTGACCGAAATCTTGTCGCCCTCGCTCCAATAGAGAGGGTACAAGTTATCCGCCTTCTCGCCGAGCTGCGTACGCGACGCCTCCAACGAAAGGGAGATGACAGTCTGACCGTCGCCGTTACCCAACTGAACGCCGAGGTCCTCAGTTACATCCGTTGTACACGAGAACGCGAACAACGCTGCAACTGCCATGAAAATTTTCGTCAAATTTTTCATTGTTTTTAAAAGTTTAATAATTAGTTATTTGTTATTTGGTTAAAAAAGTGTAAATTTTCGTTCAAACATCGTTGAATCTATTGTCGCAAATCGTTGTGTGTTAATGTTTTATGTGGTAAATATTCGTTTCTATGAAAATTGAAACAAAAAATTCTGCCACATACCCGCCGCAAATTTAGTGAAAAATATTCAAAAAATCAAACTATTAACTATAAGTTAAAGGCATAAAAAAAGTGAAGACACGCGTCTTCACTTTCACCCCTCACTTCTCTGTTTTCGAATTATTAATGCGTCGCTTTGTACCACGCGGTATTTTGCCAATCCGTAGAGTAGTGCTCTACCATTGCTGAGGTCGATATGCCACTATAATATTTTATGTCGTGATAGTACTTGTTGTTGCTACCATACGCCGAGTAGAATTGGTCGGTGTGATAGCGCGAAGTTACACTCTTGTTGAGCTGCACCTTGAATGTTGCCGCAACGGTTGCATCCGCACACGATTGCTCGACCATATCTCCTAAATCGTAGAACGAATGGACGCCTTGACCTTCGTAGTATTGTACGTTTTTCAGCGAGAAGCTGCTGTTTATACCAGCCTGATTTACAGCCTTCATAGCTACGGCCAACTCGTCCAATTTGGAGGTGTCGGTGACGGATACACAAGCCGACGGTGTAGAGGCACTTGTGCGGTAGTAGTCGACATATACAGAGCAGATCTTATCGAGGTCGTATGAGGTGCCTTCGTTCAATAGCATATACTGCATAATGTTCTGATATGGGAAGCCGTAGCCCATAACCTCGCAAGGGGATGCGATGATGTGTTTTGTAACATTGCGCAACTCATAGCTACTCTCGATATTTCCCATAAAGCAGGCGTCGAAAAGAATATAATCGAACTTGATGTTATTGTTTTCGATAGCCGATGAAAGCTCGGTTATGTCGTAGCGTGTAACTTGACTATCGCCAATATGTCGAGTCATCTCGGCGTTCGGATTTCGCTCCCATAGTGCCGATGCTGAGATTCCAAATCTTTGCAGATGGCGAGAGAGCGACGACGACTCAACCTTTGGTACCCAAGCAAGTCCGTGCGAGCCGATAAGAAGTGCATACTTGTCGGCCGGAGCAAAGTCGAGGGCTTGTCGAATATTCGACTCCAAGAGTATTGCATCGTATGGTGTCGGCAGATCTATCTCTTTGACCTTCTCTTGCACAGCCTTACCCAATAGGTGGTCGTAGCGCAACTCGTATATTGTTCCGTCGTTGGTTGAGTCGGTTGTTATTGCGACAATGCGTGCGTCGTTCTGGATTCCTCCGTTGAGCGCATCGACCATTCTTTGGAGATTGTTGGTGAAGTATGGGCGGAGTGCAGTGCCGACAAAATGGATGATAATAGTCTGAGGTGCAGTTGCTTTGCGTTGCGAAACACCAATAGTAGCACTGCAAGTAGGTGCATCCTTCAAAAATACCTCGATACTGCCAAGTTCTACGGTCTGGTTCGATGTGTTCTCCGTTTTTGACGTAACTTCAAATTTGTTCTTCTCCAATTTGGATACGGTGAAGAACTCGGAAGAGTATGATACATCGATGTCGAATCCCGACTTAACCTCGAACATATTGCTCTTGCCGGCTCTGCCGGGAAGTAATACGTTGCTGCGGTCGAATACGATGGCAGGAACCTGAACTACATCTATTTTGCCTTTTTGCTCGATGCCGTCGACAATAAAACCTACGCTGCCAAGCATACGTTCATTCGTAGAGTCGTTGCTACTTGTTGCAGTGATTGTTATAGCGTGCTCATTTCGACTATTTTTATTGCCGATAGTTGCAGTTATATTGCCTGTGGTTGTAAGCTCAATATCTTGCGCCTTCGATACGATAGTCGCTGTGGCGGTCGAACCCTCTATTGCATTTATAGAGATTTTCTTGCCGCTTTTTAGGCATATTTGCGGTAGCTGGTATGCCGATATTCCAACAAATCGTGTCGATAATAGTCTGAAATTCAAATCGCTCAATCGAATGGTGTCGGTGGTGTGGTTCGACTGCAATGCAATGGCTGTAACAGTGATAGGCGTATTGCCTTCACTCTTTGCGCCACTCGCGGGGTAGCACAAAAATCCTTTGTAGTCGATGATGCTCCAATCGTGCTTGGCGATAAATGAAAAGGTTGTGCTGCTTCCCTCCGTGCCATCGAGCATCAATTTGTGATTGCTTATGCCTGAAAGAAGTTGCAAGTCGTTGATTGTGGCTTTGTCTCCTGTGTTGATACAGCCAACAAGAAAGATTGATATTGAAAGTATTGATAGTAGTAGTCTATTCATTTATAACTATTTGTATTCTCGAGGTTTAAGATTGTTAAATTGCCAAGTTCGTTCACGTTTGAAGGTGTAATCATCCGGCTTGTTCCAATATATGCGGCTATAATCGAAGTAGTAGCCCTTTATCTTTTCGCGAGGAAAATCGAACGGCACAAACTCGATGTTGCGACTTATGATTCGTCCCTTCAAGAAGATTATATTTTTTGATGCAATAAAGTCGAGGCCGTGCGAAAACATAATGATATGTATCGGCGACTTCTCCTTCAAGCCGTCGCCCGACTGCCCAATGCAACGCAAAATGCCGTTCAAATGGTTGGAGTATGCCAACTCGCGAACCTTGTCGCCAGATGTGCCATAGGCGTATACCAAAATATTGAGCAGAGTAGGCGAAAAGGGGTCGTACTCCATTGCTGCAATACCTGCCGCTATCAACTCGTCAATATCGTGCACCGAGGGTTGGTCGATAGATAGGCGAGCCATAATCTCCTGTACACGTAGCATTGCAGGGTTGGTGCTGAGTGGTCGATACTCCGGCTGAAATGCAAATCCGTAATAAAGGTGGTGATACTCCTCTTCTGTCAATGTCTTACCCTCCTTGTATCGGAGCATAAGATTTGGATAATAGAGAGGAGAATCAACATTTGTGATATTGGCAAAAATCTGGTCGTTGTTTGGCGTCTGGGCAAAAGCTGCACCAATCGCAAACAAAGCAAGAAGTATGGTTGTAAAACGTTTCATATCACTCTTTTCGACCAATAACGTATGGTTGCCTATTTTTCGTATTCTGCAATGAGCTTTTCGAATTTATCTTCCAATGCTTCGCTTCCCGAAACGAGCGGCAGACGCATTGTGTTCGAGCATACGCCCTTGACGTGAAGCGCGGTCTTTACGCCAACAGGATTACCCTCTTCAAAGAGTGCCGAAATAATGTTGTCGAGATTATTCAATTTCTCGGCAGCCTTCTCAACCTCTCCATCGAGAGCCAATCTGACGAACTCGACAGTCTCGGCAGGGTAGACGTTAGCAAGTACCGAAATCACGCCAACGCCTCCTCGCTTGATGACCTCAACGGTTAGGCCGTCGTCGCCCGAAATGAGCAAGAAATTGTTAGGGGTGAGAGCCTTTACCTCCTCCATCTGTTTCAAATTGCCCGAAGCCTCTTTTACTCCAATGATGTTTGAGAAGTCATTTGCCAATCGAGCAATGGTTGCGGGAGCCATATTTACGCCTGTTCTACCAGGAATATTGTAGAGCATAATAGGCAGCGGCGAAGCCTCGGCAATAGCTTTGAAATGTTGGTATAATCCCTCTTGATTAGGTTTGTTGTAGTATGGATTCACGCTCAATACGGCATCGTAGCCCGATAAGTCCCAACTGCGAAGTGTAGCAACTACATCGCGTGTACAATTGCCTCCTACGCCAACCATCAGGTGTGTGCGTCCGGCAACACGCTCGCGCACAAAGCGAATAAGAGCCTTGCGCTCGTCCGATGTAAGTGTTGGTGTTTCGCCTGTTGTTCCGAGAACGAGAATGTAATCTACACCACCCTCTACGAGGTTGTCAACTATCTTTGCAACTGCCGCAAAATCTATTGCGCCGTTCTCCGTAAATGGTGTTACAAGAGCAACTCCTACACCTTTGAAAATACTCCTTTCCATATATAACTGCTTAAAACAGACTTCCTTGAACGAAGTCTTCAATCTTTTTATTCTCATTTTTATCGTTCTCTTCTGTAACGATATTTTCTGCGATATTATTTTCTGACTCTCCGCCAATAAGTTGAATGAAATCGCTTTCGGAGAGTATTTTTACTCCTAATTTTTCGGCCTTCTGCAACTTTGCGGGTCCCATATTCTCGCCAGCGACAATAAAGTCGGTATTGGCAGAGACTCCTGATTGATTTTTGCCTCCGTGTAATTCGATTAACACCTTCAACTCATCGCGCGTAGGGTCAATGAATTTGCCTGAAATAACGATGTTTTTGCCCTCTAAACAGTTGGAGTGCAGGGCTTTGGCCTCCTCTTCGAATTGTAGTCCGGCAGCACGTAATCGCTCGATGATTGAGATGTTGCACTCATCGGCAAAATATTCCAAAATCGCATCGGCAATCTTGTCGCCAACCTCCTCGGCTTCGAGTAGCTGCTCTTTCGTTGCCAACATTACGGCATCGAGAGTTTTGAAGTGCGAGGCAAGGTATTTGGCCGTTGTTTCACCAACAAAGCGAATACCTAATCCGAATAGCACTCGTGCAAACGGCACCTCTTTTGAAGCGTTGATGCTGCGTACAATATTATCTGCCGACTTTTCGCCTAAGCGTGGAAGTACTGCCAAATCGACGGCCTTCAAATCGTAGATGTCGGCTATGTTGTTGAGTAGTCCGCTTTCGTGTAGTAACTCTACGGTCTCTGAGCCTAAGCCGTCAATGTTGAGAGCTTTTCGGCGAATGAAGTGAACTATACGACCGAGAATCTGCGGTCGGCAACCTCCTTGATTCGGGCAGTAGTGCTTTGCTTCGCCCTCGTAGCGCACAAGCTCTGTTTCGCACTCCGGACATTTGGTGATATACTCGAAAGGTTTACTGTCAGCACTGCGTTCCGATAGCTCAACCTCGGTAATCTTCGGGATAATCTCTCCACCTTTCTCTACATAGACCATATCGCCAAGGCGGATATCCAACTGTTCAATCTGCTCGGCGTTGTGGAGCGTAGCTCGTTTTACAACCGTACCCGCCAACAATACAGGTTCGAGATTTGCCACAGGCGTTATCGCTCCCGTTCTGCCAACCTGGAAATCGACACTCACAAGACGAGTTAATGCCTGCTCAGCCTTGAATTTGTATGCCACTGCCCAACGAGGAGATTTACTTGTGAATCCCAAGCGGCGACGCTTGGCGAAATCGTTGACTTTGATGACAATACCATCCGTAGGGTATGGCAACTCCTTGCGAGCGGTGTCCCAATGCTCGATGAAGGCACGAATCTCCTCGGCCGAACGGCATATGCGGGCATACTCCGACACTTTGAAACCCCAACTGCGAGCCGACTCTAACGCCTCCCAATGGGTTGAGAATGGAAGCTCGCGCGATGCTATTTGGTATAGCGTACAGTCTAAACCTCGCTTGGCGACAATCGAAGATTGCTGCTGTTTGAGCGTTCCTGCTGCCGCATTTCGGGGATTTGCGAATAGTTGCTCGCCGGCTATCTCTCGTTCTGCATTCAGGCGGTCGAACGAAGCATATGGCATAAATATCTCACCTCGAATCTCAAACTCGGCAGGATAGTTCCCCGAAAGCGTTAATGGGATGGAGCCGATAGTGCGGACATTTGCGGTTACATCGTCGCCACTCTCGCCGTCGCCTCGTGTTACAGCGCGCACCAAGCGACCATCTTCGTAGGTTAAGGATATGGCTGTTCCGTCGAACTTTAACTCGCAGACAAACTCAGTCTCGCCCTCCTCCTTTTCTATGCGGTTGATGAATTCGTTGAGCTCCTCCAACGAATAGGTGTTGGAGAGTGAGAGCATAGAGTAGCGGTGTTTTACACTCTGAAATTCGGACGTTTTGTCACTACCAACGCGCATTGTAGGTGAGTTCTCGTCGGCAAATTCGGGGTGTGCGGCCTCCAATTCGATAAGATGTTGCATCAATCGATCGAACTCGAAATCCGAAATTTCGGGCGCATTATCTACATAATACTTGCGATTATGGTGATGCAAAGCCTCTCGCAGGGCAACAATCTCATCGTAAATTGTATTAGGCATACCTCTGTTTATATATTATTGCGTAAAGGTACGGAGAATTTTTGAATTGTTGAAAAAAAAGGCGAATAAAATTTGTTGTACTCATTTCCTTGCAATATATTTGCGACGAGTTTAACAAAAAAACAAACAGAAATAATATATGGCACCAAGCGCAAAAAAACGATTAGTAGTAAGTTTTAATAATCTTGCTCCTGAGTTGCAGGAGGCTGTGAAGGCTGCATATCCGGCAGGCTTTGCAGATTTTATGATGCGTATTCCTAAGCCAAACGGAGAGTTCTTTTTTGCAGTACCTTTCGAGACTGAGGAGATTAGCTACCTGGTGAAGATTGACGTGAAGATTGATGATGCATCGCACGAAGAGGAGGATCGCGATTATTATGATGACGATTTGAAGGGCGCAGACGAGTTGGCAAACGACGACTCGGACGATGAGCCTGCTGACGATCACGGAGAATACGATATGTAGTCGAATTGTGAATTCAGAGTATAACACCGCAAATTTTTGTGGTGTTTTTTTTGTGCGTAGCGTGTTTGCTATCAAGAAATAGCTGGTCGGATATTATATACAGATAACCTCGCAGATTGCTCTGCGAGGTTATTTCAAAAATCGTCAGTTACTAATTTTTCATTCCTCTTAGTACTGCTCCTTCTCGTTAGGGAAGTCGCACGACTTTACATCTTCGACATAGTGCGAAATAGCCTCAGTCATAATGGTATAGAGGTCGGCATAACGACGCAAGAAGCGTGGCGAAAAGCCCTTGTTGATACCAAGCATATCGTGAACTACAAGCACTTGTCCGTCGCAAGCACCACCTGCTCCGATACCAATCGTAGGGATTGACAACTCCTTCGAAACACGCTCGGCCAATGCCGCCGGAATCTTCTCCAAAACGATAGCGAAGCAACCTGCCTCCTCCAATAACTTGGCATCGCGGATGAGTTTTTCTGCTTCGGCCTCCTCTTTGGCACGTACACTATATGTACCGAACTTGTGGATAGACTGCGGTGTTAGTCCGAGGTGTCCCATAACAGGGATACCGGCCGCTAAAATACGTTTTACCGAGTCGAGAATCTCCTCGCCTCCCTCCATCTTTACAGAGTCGGCTCCCGTCTCTTTCATAATGCGGATAGCCGAGTCGAGAGCAGCTTGTGAGTCGCTCTGATAGGTTCCGAATGGCATATCGCAAACAACCAACGCACGTTCTACGGCACGTACAACAGATGATGCGTGATATATCATTTGGTCGAGCGTAATAGGTAGGGTAGTCTCCCAACCGGCCATAACATTTGCCGCCGAGTCGCCAACAAGAATGACATCTACGCCAGCCTTGTCGACAATCTTCGCCATCGAATAGTCATATGAGGTGAGCATCGAAATTTTCTCGCCTCTATCCTTCATCTCTTTAAGACGCAGTGTAGTAACTGCTCTTACCTTGCTTTCTACTGACATATATTTGCAGGGTTAAACGTGACGCAAAATCTCGTCCAAGCCATTGAAGTGATTCTTGTAATCCTCCAACGAGCGGGTGATAACTTCGTATGCCTCCTCGCGACCAAATACGTGAGTGATTTCAACCTTTTTCTGCGACTCAGAGTCAGGCATATCCTTGTAGGTGAGGAAGTAGTGCTTCAAACGGTTGATAACACCCTTTGGAAGCTCCGATATGTCGTTGTAACCACTGTATGTCACATCGTGTCGCAAAACGGCGATAATCTTGTCGTCGGCTTCGTTGCCATCCAACATTCGGAAACCTCCGATCGGACGAACATTTACGATGATGTCGCCGTGCGCGATATCTCGCTCGGTCAATACACAGATATCCAGCGGGTCGCCGTCGCCGACGATGTCGGTGCGAGAAGTTTGTTGCATGCAGTATTGAGCAACGCTCTCGCCGCAAAAGCTTTGCGGAACGAAGCCGTAAAGTGCCGGAATAACGTTCGAGTATTTCTGCGGACGATCGATTTTGAGGTAGCCGCTAACCTTGTCCAACTCATATTTTACGGTGTCGGTAGGCACCATTTCGATAAAGGCTGTGATAACTTCGGGAGCCTTTTCTCCTACTTCAATGCCGTGCCAAGGGTGCGACTTGTAACGCAAACCCATCAAACGGGCAATAGGGTCGTTAATTTTGTTTCCCATACTTGTTATATAGTATAATTGTTAATTCCTTCGAAATTCGGGCGGCAAAGGTAGTAATTATGATTATAAAATCATACTCTTTGCCATCAAAAACGCCTTTTAGTTGAGTTTAAATGTCACTTTTGGCGATTTGCCCTTGCCGTAGAACATATTTGTGGCGGTAATATCCAACTCCTTAGTTCCCTTGCGGACATTTATTACTGTTGCCGACAATCCGTATACTGCGCCTTCGCGCTTACCCTCCCAACGAATCGAGTAGGGGAGTGATGAGTGATTGGTAACTCTCACCTTGAGCACCTTGCTTGTCTCGCCGATAATTTCGACCGATACGCTGGCGCGGAAGAGGTCTGCAAGCAGATCCTCTCGGCCGATAAGCATATTGGCGTGGTAAGCTATCGTGCGACGCTCCTTGAGTGCCTTGTGGATTGACTTCTCGTCGCAATTCTTGGCGAAGATAAGCGTCATATTACGGAAGTAGTCCTTTCCTGCATCAGGGTAGCGGAGCGAAATGATATTGTGTGCATCCGAGGTTGCAAACGGAGTATATCCGCCCTCCATGCAGTAGTTGAACAAACGCTCGTAGTAGCTGCGGTTGTTTGCTAACTCCATACCGTCGATAAGTCCCTTCGCGTAGAACTCCTCGCAGTGCTCGGGCATTGTGCTTTTTGTGTTCTTGCTGTACTGAGGGTGGTTGTGGAAGATGAATGCACCCTGACTGCGCGCGTTGCGAATAGTGGTCTCGAGGTTAGGGTCGTAGATCTTGTTGTTGTCGGTAGTGAACAAGGCGTTGTAGTCGCCCAACTTTCCACGCGTAATCTCCACGCCGCGAATAACCATTATGCCGAGTTCGTCAGCCTTCTTCATTGCCTCCTCGTAGCCGACATTGAAGTCCACAAGCAGACCTCGTTCGTCGGGTGAAGTGTTGAGTACATTGGTGTTTACCGCTTTGCCTTCACTGCGTAAATCCTCGCGGATATAGTTGCCCATATAGCGGTACATAACGCGCTCGATGCGGCGATACTCCATATGGTCGGTGATTGCGATGATGTCGAGTCCATCAGCCCACGCCTCACTTACTCGGATAGGAGGTGTTACATCGCCATCGGAGTAGATGGTGTGGAGGTGAAGGTCCGCCTTGTAGATGTTATAACCGTTTACCTTTGGCAGAATAATCTCGTTGCGCTGGTCGCGAGTCTTGCTGAATATTTTGCGAACTGCGCTCAACTGAGCAGAGGCAGTGGTTGAAACAGCGATAGATGCTGTCAATATTGCCAATGCCCAAAAACTTACTCGTCTCATCTCGATGTAATTACTATTTAATCTTTGTTATTTTCGAAGGTTTTAAAATTGCTGCGTGAGCCGCTTTCTGTGCGGCTAACGCCTCTTTGGAAGTCATTGTGTCGGGGTGATAGCTATTACCCACGATAGACTTACCTAATAATATCTCGCATAAGGTGCAAGCACCCAAGTAGCGCGCTATCTTCTTGTCGAGGTGGTAGCCATCACGAGTGAGAGTGTCGCCAAAGTAGGTGCGGCCATTCTGGATGGCAGTGCCATTCGGTACGAGTGCGTAAAAACCGTATTGTTTATCCTTAAATACCTTGTTGTAGCTCTTTACTATGGCCTTGTACATCGTCATTTGGTCGTAATTGTATAAGGCGAAATTACTGTGCTCGGAGTCGCTTTGATAGGCCCAGGTCTGCATAATGAGGAATTTTGCACCTTTTGGTGCTATGTCGCGAAGGCGCTGCATATATTCGGGCATTGACCTCTGGAATGATGCATATATGCCGCCGAATCCACTAACCTGTTGCACCATAATATAGTCCCAATTCTCATCTGCCAAGCCATATTGGAGGGAGATTTTTCTCTGCTTTGTCTTCTTGCCGTCCTCGTCGATCTTTCGATACGAGTATGCACTCTTCTCTTGTCGTAGATTGTTTAAGTGCTTTTGAAGATGGCAACCTCCAATGCAAAGATGTCCGATGACGATGGTCTTGCCATCGGCTTTTCCAAGTTCGTGGAGGTGCTGCTCGACAACATCCTCCGAAAAACTATTGCCGATAGCAAGCACTCGGACGACATCTTGCGCAAACGTTGTGGCCGTATACGCAAAAATGAGGGCTAATAATGTGATTATTCTCTTCATTTTATCAAGGTTTTTTTGCGAGGTCGTTATCGCGATAATCGACGAACTTATCCGACTCGTAGCGATTACCAAAGCGATCTATGGCAATAACCTTAACCTTCGCGTTCTTATTTTTGAGTCTGTATTGGTACATATGGGTATTGGAGCTCCAACTACCATTGCTTGGCGAACCGTTGCTACATCTGTCCAAAACTCCCATATGGAAACCTACTACCCACATATCGTTGGCTGCCACTATGCCGTCTTTGATGCGGCGAGGATCCTCGAAGGTGTAACTTCCAATAAGCTCCTTGGGGTAGCTAGCTTGAGTGTCGGAAATCTTCTTCATAGTGCCCGAGAACTCGCCATCCTCATAGACCTCGATCTTCCACTTCGAATCGGCATTGAAGACGTTGGCCAAAATGACATCGTCGCCGAAGTTGAAAGAGTAGAAACCCTCTACACCATTCTTGTTGTCGTCAATCTTGGCACCCGTAATGGCATTGCCTCGATAGAGTCGCATCTGGTAATTTCTGTCATCCATACCTTCGTTGTAGCCCATATAGTACCACTCCGAGAAGCCTGTACCCTCGCACATAAATACGCCATATCCGTTAGGTGTACCGTCTCCACATACATTCGATGCCCACCAAGTGCCACATACAGTACCAACATTGTGCTCGTATACATTCTTGAATGTGCTGTTAGGCTCTTCGTTGCGGTTAATGTGGGTGTGTCCCGAAAGAATGTGTGCCTCCTGGAACTCGTTGAGCAATTGGTGTACCTTGCCGATGTAGTTCTGCGAATTGAGGCTTCTGTGTCCGTGAAGCTGAATGTGCACGCACAAAACTACGGTCATCGTCTTAGGTACAACTGCGAGATCCTGCTTCAACCACTCGTATTGCTCTTCGAGGAAGCCCGCTTGATAGCTTGCCATTGAGGTCTGCGAGGTGTATTTGATATCGCGCATTCCTACGATGTGTACGTTTCCTCGATTGAAGGAGTAGTTGATAGGGCCATAGGTACTCTCGAAGAGTCGCTGAGCGTGGAGGTTCCAAGTGCTACTCTTGTCATCTTTCTCGATAGGTACTTCGCTGTCGTAGTAGTTGGCATCGTGGTTACCCATAACCTGGAATACAGGTAGTCCCATATATTTGTACTGCATTGCATTACGCATCTCATCGCGGAATGCTTCGGAATTTGAGCCACTCGAATTCGAAATAATATCGCCCAAAGTTATACCGTAGCAAGGGCAATCCATCGATGAAACATATTTGTTGATAGCAGGCACAGCTTCAACCTTGAAGCGTGAAAGTTTAGCTTTTGACGATACCTGAGGGTCGGCAAACGCGAAGAGTGCGAATTTCTTTTCGGCGCCGCCTTCAATCTTACGAAGAGAGAAGTTGTACTCTCGAACATCGTCGGTACGACGGGTGAAGAATTTAGGCATACCGTTAGAACCGACAGCAATCTTATACTCCGATGGTGTTGAATAGAAGATATACCACGCGTCACTGTTCTTACTCATTGAGTAGAAACCATCTTTGTCGGTGGTTACAACCTTGAAACCGTCGCTTACGGCTACATTTGCGATAGGCTCACCGGTGCTCTTGTCGGTAACGTAGCCATAGATATGGTCATTAGGGATGTTGAGCTTACGGGTGATTTTGAGGTTGTCGAAGCAGATCTGCTTGGTCTGACCGCCAATGCTTATTTCGAAATGGCAATCCGCGGTTACGCCGTCGATGGAGTAGGTGCAGTGCTGCCACTTCGGAGTGCCGTTGGTAGCATCCAATGCCACAACTTTGCTCCACAAATTGGTGCCGTTGCCCTTGACAATGGCGATGGTAGCTTCGCCGGTAGAACTGTTGTAATCAGGTGAGTATGTAGACAAGTCGATTGATAGGTCTACCGATTCGGCGATGCCATCTGCTATATTGGAGAATGACGGAGAAGTCAACTTACAACTTGTGGTGTAGGCATTTCCCATCTTTACATATCCGGGGCGAATGTAGACACTTGCTTTTGTACCACTCCAACCATCTATGCCAAGGAGTTGCTTTGTGGTGGCGTTGCAAGCGAAGAGCAGACCGCCTTCCTCGCCGGTGTTGCTAACGATGTGGCAATCCTCGTAGCTCTCGGCAAGTGACTCTGGCGAGTAGGAAGATAGTCGTTGCTCGATGTCGTTGTTTAGGCGTATTCCGCCGGCTGCGTTGATATAGTCGTATCCCCAGCATAATTTGTCGAAATCTTGCGAAAGGATGTTGCGTCGCGTGGAGTTTGCCTCCAACGACACTGTCAGTGTTGTGGAAGTCTTTCCCGTTGATACCTCCTTTACGCTGACGTAGAATGTGTTTTCGCAATCCAAGAACGGGATAGTAAACTTGTGCGTGCTGTTGCCTGCAAGATCAACCAACTCATATTGTTGCAAAGGATTTTTGAGGTCCGCATCCTGAGCGACCGTTATGGTGTAATCCAAACTATTGTCACTCTCGTTCTGCCACGCAATAGTAGTGCTGGTGGTAGAGTAGGCTACTTGCGATACGGCGAACGAACCATTGCCGGTCGAAGGGAGCGATGGGGATGGGTTACAGCCGATAAGAATCGTTGCAGTTGCGATTGCTATGGCTGCTGAAATGAGTCGAAATTTGTTCATAAAGGTAGTTTTTTGCACAAAAAAATATTTAATTGTACAAAATTATGTAGTTTTCACTACATTTGCAAAAAAATACGATAAAAATATATTTGAAAGATGACAAAACAAGTGTGTGTTTTTCCGGGACAAGGTGCTCAATACAGCGGTATGGGCAAAGAACTCTACGAACATAATGAAGAGGCAAGATCGATGTTTGAGAAGGCAAACGAGATTCTTGGTTTCAGAATTACGGATATTATGTTCGAAGGAACAGATGAGGAGTTGAAGCAGACCAATGTTACTCAGCCGGCGGTTTTCCTTCATTCTGTAATCTTGGCAAAGGTGTTAGGTGTTACCCCTTCGGCAGTTGCGGGGCATTCGCTCGGAGAGTTTTCGGCGTTGGTTGTGGCCGGTGCGCTATCCTTCGAAGAGGGTTTGCAGCTTGTTGCGAAGCGAGCTAATGCTATGCAGAGGGCTTGTGAGCAAAATCCTGGTACAATGGCGGCCGTAATCAGATTGTCTGATGAAACTATCGAGCAGATTTGCGAAGAGGTTGAAGGCGTGGTTGTTGCGGCTAATTACAATTGTCCGGGACAACTCGTAATCTCCGGCGAGTTGGATGCGGTAAATAGAGCGTGCGTGAAATTGAAAGAGGCTGGTGCTCGTAGGGCTTTGGTTCTGCCTGTGGGTGGCGCTTTTCACTCTCCGTTGATGGAGCCGGCACGTGTGGAATTGGCTGCAGCGATTGAAAATTCGCACTTCAACGAGCCTGTATGTCCGATCTATCAAAATGTAGACGCAAAGCCTCATACTAACCCGGAGGAGATAAAGCAAAATCTGATAGCTCAGCTCACTGCCCCTGTACGATGGACTCAAATAGTGGAGCAGATGGTCGGCGATGGCTATACCTCGTTTACGGAACTTGGCCCAGGAATGGTGTTGCAAGGTTTGATAAATAAAATTTCGGCTGATGCAGTAGTTGAGAGTAAGTCTACTTTTTGAAAAATATCACTATTTTTTGAAAAAATTTTAACAAAGGCGGATTAATTTCCGTCTTTTTTATTATCTTTGCGTTAGGTTAAATGAAAAATAAGGTGTAATTAATGAGCTCATTAATAGATTTTTTCAATAATCAGGCCACTGATAAGGGCTTGTCGCATAAGAATAATCTTATCAAACGCAATATCATTGCGTATATGGCGATGAATGGCGAGGTGACACTTGCGGAGTTGACTAAGGAGCTGAAAATCAGTGTTCCTACGATTACGAAGCTTGTGCAGGAGCTGGTAGATGAGGATATTGTCTCGGATTTGGGAAAGGTTGAGACACAGGGTGGTCGTCGCCCGAATGTGTTCGGTCTGACCTGCTCGACGCTCTACTTTGCGGGAGTGCACGTGGGTCGTGACCGCATTACGTGCGTCATTACCGACTTGCAGAATAATCTTGTCTACGAACGAGTTTACGACGATTTTGAGCTGACTGATCGCGAGCAATGCCTTGATACAATCTGCAAGAGTATTGTCGAATTTCTGGATAATTGCGGCTATGATCGTTCAAAGATTCTTGGCTTGGGCGTCTGCATTGTGGGCCGTGTGAACACCTCCGAAGGTCGTTCGTTCCACTATTTTACATCGTTCGAGGAGTCTTTGCGCGACATTATAGAGAGCAGGGTGGGCCTGCGCGTTCTTGTCGAGAATGATACGCGTGCTCGTTGTTATGCCGAGTATAACTTTTCGCGCTCAAAGACAGAGAGTAACGTGATTTATCTGCACTTGGGTTTAGGTGTGGCGATTGGTATAGTGAGCGACGGAAAACTCTATTATGGAAAGAATGGTTTTGCAGGTGAGTTCGGACATATTCCTTTCTTTGATAACGAAAAAATATGCTTCTGCGGAAAGAAGGGTTGCCTTGAAACTGAGGTGTCGGGTATTGCTATCGAGGAGAAGATGAACGAGCTTGTGCGTAACGGTGCAAACACCATTCTCCGTAAACGCTACGAGGCTAAGGAACAGATCCATATCAACGATATCGTAAATGCTGCTTGCAACGATGATAACCTCTCTATCGAACTTATCGAGGAGGCCGGCGAAAAGGTTGGTAAGGCGGTGGCCTTCCTTATCAATATCTTCAACCCTGAGAGTGTTATTGTGGGAGGCAATCTCGCTGCTGCGGGAGATTACATAATGCTTCCGTTGAAGTCTGCAACTAACAAATACTCACTTAGTTTGGTATACAAAGATACCAAGTTTCGAGTGTCGAAGATGCAGGCGAATGCCAATGCGTGGGGTGTTGCGATGTTGATGCGAAATCTCGTTATCGGTTTGTAGGCTGTTCGGTAGTGTTATGGTTCATATCGAGGGCGAAAAGATAGTTTTGCGTAGTGTCGATTCTTCGGATATCGACACTATCCTTTTATGGGAAAATGCAAACAATGAGCCCCTGTATGGCGTTTACGATGAGCAATTTACTCGCGATGATGTGAAGCAGTTTATCGATAATCAACAGCGATATTCTATTGCTGAAACCGGGCAATTGCGCCTAATGATTTGCTCGCACGAAGGCGAACGCTTGGGGTGTGTGGATTTGACCGAATATGATGGCCGTAAGGCGGATGTTTCAATCTTAATTTTTGATTTAGGTGATCGCCGTAAAGGCTTTGCTGAAAATGCGTTGCGATTGTTGATTGACTATGCAAAAACGCTTGGCCTCCACTCTCTTTATGCCAATATTCTACCGGAAAATTTGCCGAGCCGAAACCTCTTCGCAAAGGTGGGGTTTGCCTATATCGGTACCAATCTCTACGAGTTGATTCTATACTGAAATAACCACAAAAAAAGAGGTTGTCCAATAAACTTGTTGGACAACCTCTTCGTATTAAGTGCTGTGCAGTTTATTGTATACCCAACTCCTGCAACTTGGTCTTAGCACGTTCGTGGCCTTGGTCGGCTGCTTTACCATACCACTTTTTTGCTTCAGCAATATCGATACTTACGCCTCGGCCATACTGATAGCATAAGCCTAAATTGTATTGTGCGATTTTATTACCCTGCTCGGCAGCCTTGCGATACCACTTAATAGCCTCATAATCGTCCTCGTATACGCCATGTCCAACGTCGTAGCAGTAGCCGAGACTAACCTGAGCATCAGCATATCCCTGCTCGGCAGCCTTGCGATACCATTTTACGGCTTCTGAGTAATCTTGCGATACACCGTTACCATAGTAGTATTGATGTCCCAAATTGTATTCTCCATACATATTGCCTTGCTCTGCGGCCTTACGATACCACTTAGTAGCCTCATAATCGTCCTCGTATACGCCATGTCCAACGTCGTAGCAGTAGCCAAGATCAACCTGAGCATCAGCATATCCCTGCTCGGCAGCTCTGCGATACCATTTTACGGCTTCTGAGTAATCTTGCGATACACCATAATAACCGTAATAATAAGCTGTGCCTAATGTGTGTTGTGCGGTCATACGTCCCATATCTGCAGCTTTGCGTAGATACTCGATATACTTCTCATTGTTGACAGGCAGACCATAACTGCCATAACGGTAATCGTTGGCCAAGTCGTAAGCTGCATCAGCATATCCGTTATTGATAGATTTGAGCATCCAATCGAGCGCGACAGTGTAGTCTACTGCTACGCCATAGCCATTTCTGTAACATGTAGCCAAATAGTACTGCGACTCACCATTATTTGACTTGGTAAACCACTTTACAGCCTCTTCGTTATTCTCGGCAACTCCTCTGCCATAGTAATAGCACACTCCTAACTTGGCTTGGGCCTCACGATGACCCTGCTCAGCTGCCTTGCGATACCAATTTGCAGCTTCGGTGTAATCCTGCGTTACACCTTTGCCTTCGTAGTAGAAGCCTG
>JAEIGA010006911.1_pt1 | contig 17246 bp, 16 predicted proteins | sample 9270691 | NCBI WGS metagenome assembly JAEIGA01 (sample SAMN17057246, study PRJNA624740) | gut metagenome | biome: biome; isolation source: fecal sample | host: Bos grunniens | place: China: Xizang | collected 2019 | reverse complement strand
GATGGCAGTGCAGAGGAGGCTCTGGCACAGATAAACGAAAAGGATTATGCACTTCCGTTTACTGCTGATGGCCGCAAGGTAATAAAGATAGGTGCCAACATTACCAGTGCTACACGAAACATTGAACGCTGGGTGGTGGAGGAATAAAGTTGAAAGTTTAACGTTGATGGTTGAAAGTTTAACGAGATAGATAAAATCAACAAGAACTTAAACAGAATGTCTGTATTAGAGATTTAGGGTGCATCGCACCGGGACCTTGTCCTTGATTGGTTCTATTTGTAAGAAAACAAGCTCGTTTGTTTAATTTCAAAGATAACCAATAGTAAATCTCTAATCCCTCCGTGTGAATCAGTGCCATCGCGTTGATAAAATAATATTAATCAGTGATAATCTGTGCCTTCCGTGTATTCTGTGTGCCATTGTCGTTAAACATTCAACGTTCAACGTTAAACCTTAAACAAATTGTGCTATCATCGCTGATATATCAATAAATACTTTGTATTTCAGCAAATAATTTGTAACTTTGTGCAAAATAACAACCACTCATCATTATATTCGCAGGTAGTTTTCTGCATTCAAATAATATTCTGTTGGTTATGAAAGGTACTGTTTTTAATCCTGCACAAATGCAATTATTGGAGATGATGTCTTTTGTAAATAGTGAAAAGGCATTGGAAGGCTTGAAGCAAGCAATCTCCGATTATTTTGCAACACAAGCCCAGAACGAGATAGAACGTTTGTGGGATTCAGGAGTATTAAACGAAAGCACCATTGAAGGATTTCGCAATCTTCATGAGCGTACACCTTATAACCGATGAAGGACAAGAACCACATCGTACTTGACACTAATTGTCTAATTATGGCAATTTCTGCAAGGAATGAATACCATTTGATATGGCAATCATTCCTGCGTGGCTATTATGTACTTTGTGTATCCAATGAAATAATTGAGGAGTATTTGGAAGTTATATCCCGAAACATCAATCAATGGGTTGCAGAGTCAATTATATACACCATACTGATGCGTAAGAATGTAAGGAAACTTACTCCATATTATCGTTTTAGATTGATTGAAAATGATCTTGATGATAATAAATTTGTTGATTGCGCTATTTCTGCTAATGCACAATATATCGTAACGGAAGATAGACATTTTGATGTTTTAAAAAAATGTTCTTTTCCCAAAGTAGATGTCATTGGTATTGATATATTTGTTGACTTATTAAAGTCGGAGACATTCTTTACTAATGAAAGTGATGAACCATCTAGATTAAATGACCCAGCTACATCTTATGGGAAATCATAATACAAAACGTTAAACATCCAACCTTAAACATCCAACCTTAAACTTTCAACATTAAACGTTAAACGTTAAACGTTTTCCTGCGCTCTTTGCGTGAGATAAAAATAATTCTGTATAATCTGTACTATCGCGTTGATAAATTATACTATCAACAAGAACCTAAACAAGATCTTAAACAGATATTCCCTATTAGATATTTTAGGAGCAGCGCACCAGGGATCTTGTCCCAGATTAGTTTCCCTTAGAAGAATCCAAACCAGTTTGAGTTATTCAAAGGAAACCAATCCCCAAATCTCTAATCCCTCCGTGTGAATCAGTGCAATCAAGTTGACAAAATAATATTAATCACTGAAAATCTGCGCCCTCCGTGTATTATTCGTCTATGCTCATCAAGCTACGCAAGTCAACGTTAGACGCTGTCCACTCATAATTTAAAATTAATCTAACATTTATTTTGTAATTCACTCTCTTATCCGTATCTTTGTGACGTTAATATATTAATTATAACGATTAGAATGGTGCTCCGTTTAAATGAATGTAAAACGAAATTGGCTCACTTTAAACAAAAGTTTGCTTTAAAGTTCGGACTTATTCGCATTGGTATTTTCGGCTCTGTTGCACGAAATGAAAACGATGAGAATAGTGACCTTGATATCGTAGTGGAACTGGAAAAACCGTCTTTGAGTATAATGTACAACTTACGTGAGAGTTTGCGTACCTTGTTTGGATGCAATGTAGATGTGGTTAGATTTAGAGAATCGCTACCACCAACACTGAAGTCTAACATCCAAAACGAAGCAATTTATGTATAGGAACTCACAGTATAGTTTGCAGGATAGATTGCAACAGATATCTGAGTCTATTGATCTTGTTATTGCAAGATGCGAGAACATACATTCTGCCAATGATTTTTTGTTGTCACCAGATAATATGATGAGGTTTGACTCGTGTGTTATGCGACTTCAAACCATTGGCGAACAGATTGGGAAAATTCTAAAAATAAAGGATTCTCCTTTGGAAGATTATCCTGAGATTCCATGGCTTGCTGCGTATGATATGAGGAACTTTATTTCTCATGAATACGCAAACATTGATGAAGAGATAATTTTTGATGTTATCAAAGAAGATTTACCTCGGATGCAGAAAGTAGTTAAAACTATCCTACAGAATAATAATCCGTAGAATACTCTCAGTCTTATCATACTAAAATAAAACAATCAACAAGAACTTAGACGAGACTTTAAACAGATATTCCCTATTAGAGATTTAAGATGCAACGCACCAGGACAACGTCTCATATTAGTTCTCTTTGCAAGAAAAGAAACTCGTTTGTTTTATTTAAAGAAAACCAATGATAAATCTCTAATCCCTCCGTGTGAATCTGTGTAATCATGTTGATAACTAAACAATCAACAGACTTTAAACGAGATCTTAAACAGAAATTCCCTCCGTACAATCTGTATCATCACGTTGGTATTTAACAAATAAAAAAGAAATCATGAACAACAAGAAGTATCTATACCAGGAATTAACCGGGAAGATAATACATTGTTGCATGGATGTCCACAACGAGTTAGGATGTGGTTTTCTGGAGAAGGTTTACCAAGAGGCATTAGCCATTGTATTAAAAGAAGATGGAATAGAGTTTGAACGTGAGAAACACCTTCCGATACATTTCCGAGGCACTACTTTACAATGCGATTACATAGCCGACTTTGTTATAGAGAATAAGGTCATTTTAGAGTTAAAGGCCGTATCAGCCATAGATTCATTGTTTGAAGCTCAAGTGATAAACTATCTAAGAGCCACGGGGCTTCAAGTTGCGCTACTCATAAATTTTGGGCAAAAGGAATTGCAAGTGAAAAGAATTGCCGCTAACATATACTGAAACCTGGTTATCATAACAACAATCAACAGACCTTAAACGAGATCTTAGACAGAATATCGTGTACGGATCAGATTCCAGCAACATCGTTGCGAAGACATTTGTCTTCAAGGATGATGAGCAATAGAATCATCCAAACCCATTTGAGTGATTCTATTGAATATTATCCATAGGAATCTATAATCTATCCGTATAATCTGTACAATCACGTTGATAAAACAAATTCATTCAACTTTCAATGCTAATCTTTTGCCCCCGAAAACGCACCGCGGTGCGTTGGCAAAGTCACCGCGCTGATATTTAATTTTACCACGCTGAGAAGGGCAAGTCACCGCGGTGATTTTTCAAGGGCATATAATTGAAGGTAAAAAGTAATACTTTCAACAAGAACTTAAACAAGATCCTAAACTGAAACTCTGTCTTAGAGATTTAAGGTGCATCGCACCGGGACAACGTCCTTGATTGGTTCTATTTGTAAGAAAGCAAGCCCGTTTGTTTTATTGTAAAGATAACCAATCCCCAAATCTCTAATCTATCCGTGTAAATCAGTATAATCGTGTTGACTAAATAAAATCAACAAGAACTTAAACAAGATCTTAAACAGATATTCTCTATTAGAGATTTAGAGTGCAAGCACTCAAGGACCTTGTCTCAGATTAGTTTCCCTTAGAAGAATCCAAACCAGTTTGAGTTATTCAAAGGAAAACGAATCCCCAAATCTCTAATATTCTGTGAATTCTGCGGATTCTGTGTGAAATATAATTGAGTATCCGTACAATCAGTGTCATCACGTTGATAAAACAAATTCGTTCAACGTTAAACTATCAACGTTTTCTATCTGACTACATTCTTCAACGAAGTACTACTTCCCCCTCCAGGGAAGTATATCTTCATGTGCCATCGAAGTACCACTTCCCAGGTCATTGAAGTATATGTTCGTTTACGGCAACAGATAAATATCTATATTCAATATCCATTCACCTCAATACATAAGAGATAATTAACATTAATAATATATTATGAACTTTCGGCTGCACTCGGGAAAATCAAGCAAAGCTTGTCTTTCCACTCGTTTGCACGAAAGTCCATGAAAATCTTCAGATTTTTATGAAAATAGCAGTAGCAGGTACTGGTTATGTTGGCCTAAGCATAGCCACTTTGTTGGCACAGCACCATCAGGTAACAGCAGTAGACGTTATCCCAGAAAAGGTAGAGAAGATAAACAAGCGCATTTCTCCTATTCAGGATGAATACATTGAGAAATACTTTGCAGAAAAAGAACTGAATTTAACTGCAACTTTGGATGGAGCATCAGCATATAAGGACGCAGAATTTGTTGTTATTGCAGCTCCTACCAATTATGACCCAGTAAAGAACTTCTTCGATACACACCACATAGAGGATGTTATAGACCTCGTACTTAGCGTCAATCCCGATGCCGTAATGGTTATCAAGAGCACCATTCCTGTAGGTTATACCCGTAGTTTGTATGTGAAATATGCACTGAAGTTCTTGCTTAATAAAGACTTACAGGGCAAAAAGTTCAATCTACTTTTCTCTCCCGAATTCCTTCGCGAGAGCAAGGCACTTTACGACAATCTGTATCCCAGCCGTATTATTGTCGGTTATCCCAAGCATATCGAAGGTGCAGAGTTTGATGAAGAGAACGCTGCCATCAATGCTATTAGCAATCCTAATGCAGAGCAGTTTGCCAAGACTTTTGCAGCACTCCTTCAGGAAGGTGCCATAAAGGAAAACATTGATACCCTTTTCATGGGAATGAAGGAGGCAGAGGCAGTAAAACTCTTTGCCAACACCTATCTTGCACTTCGTGTAAGTTATTTTAACGAGTTGGACACTTATGCAGAAGTAAAGGGCTTGGATTCCCAAGCCATTATCCAGGGAATTGGTCTTGACCCCCGTATAGGCACGCATTACAACAATCCTTCCTTTGGTTATGGCGGTTATTGTTTGCCAAAGGATACAAAACAATTATTGGCCAACTATCAAGACGTACCTCAGAACATGATGAGTGCTATTGTGGAAAGCAATCGTACTCGTAAGGATTACATCGCTGATGCAGTGCTACGCAAGGCTGGTTGGTATGACTATAGTACCGATAATCAATACAATGGCGAAAAAGAACCTGTAACTATAGGTGTATATCGCTTGACAATGAAATCAAATTCAGACAACTTCCGCCAAAGTGCTATACAAGGTATCATGAAGCGTATTAAAGCGAAAGGTGCTGAAGTGATTATCTACGAACCTACGCTTGAAGATGGTAGCACTTTCTTCGGTAGCAAGGTTGTAAACAACTTAGAGGAATTCAAAATCAAGAGCCAGGCAATTATCGCTAACCGCTATAATGCCTGTTTGGATGATGTAGAAGAAAAAGTATATACACGAGATATTTTCAGAAGAGATTAGCATTTTAACTCTACTTTGTGTAAGTTACCCCAAAGGGTTATCTGTAACATAATATAAGATCAAACGGACACTTGCTAAGTGTTATAATATAAGAATGATAACTCAAATAAAAAATAAGCTGCGAAACAATCAACTCGCAAAAGATTCTTTTTGGGCTCTTTGCGGAAGTATTTTAGGTAAGGGACTGGCTCTTGTTGCAGGTATTTTAGTTGCTCGTTTTTTGGGAAAAGATGGCTTTGGCGAATACGGAGTAATTAAGAATACCCTTATTACAATAGGAATGTTTTCAACCTTTGGTCTAGGATATACGGCTACGAAATATATTGCAGAATATCGTAATGAGCATAAAAATAAAATACCTGCTTTATCGAAGCTACTTGTTCAAATTAGCTTAATAACTAGTAGTATTATTGGTATCCTTTCGTTTCTTTTCGCCCAGCAATTAGCCATTTTAATTAAGGCAGAGCACTTGGCTAATGCAATAAAACTCTGTAGTATAATAATCGTTTTTAATGCATTGACATTAACACAGATTAGCGTTTTGGCAGGATTAGGTAAATATAAGATAATTGCCAAAAACAACACATGTTCGGGTATAATAACCTTTTTTGTTAGTTTTATACTTACATATAAATATGGTTTTACGGGTGCTTTGTGGGCTTTGTTAATATCTCAAGCGTTTAATTGCTGTATAAATGCCTTTTCAATAAGGAGTGAACATAAGAAGATAGAAAATGCGATATCGGTGTTACCCAATAGCATTAGCCTTATCCGTGAAATTATTTCTTTTTCATTTCCTGTAGCATTACAAGAAAGTTTAGTTTTTATTTTTACTTGGTTAAATACATATATATTAATTTACTTTACAAACTATGGAGAAATTGGATTGTATTCAGCGTCGACCCAATGGAATGTTATTTTATTATTTATTCCAGGAGTTCTTAGGAATGTAACTTTATCACATTTGGCTAATGCGTCAAACGACAAATCCTCTCATGAAAAGATAATGTTTTCAATGCTGATTGTCAATCTTTGTTGCACATCATTTCTATATATATGTGTATTGATGATATGCCATTGGGCACCTATATTTTATGGTGAGACTTATGTTGGAATTGAATATTTAATAGCACTTTCTTCTGCATCAACTATCTTTAATAGCATGTCTGATGTTTTGGTTCAAGAATTCATGTCTCTTAATAAGAATTGGGTTATTTTGAGTTTAAGAGTTGCAAAAGATATTATTGCAGCATCATCAGTTATGTACTTAATTTATTATATAGGAATTTCTGGCGCGATGTCTATGGCGGTAGTCGCAGTTGCTTCGTCAATAGTATATTTCATATTTCTACTATTGTTTTACCGTCGTATGAACTCTCAAAATCTAAAATGATTCGTCAAAAATAAATTTGTAATTAATATATTTTGTAATAATTAATTGTATATGGTAAAAGCAATAATAAAAGTAGCAAAATATCTCCGCTCGCTTAATTTTTCCGCTGTGCTTATGACGATTGTTGTTTCTTTTAATGCAATTGGATTTTTGCCTTCGATTAATCCTGTCTTACCAATTTTAATAGCTCTGTTTTCTGCTGGTGTAATTCTTTTACATGGAAACTATCATGTGGAGAAAAAATGTAGTGTATTTTTGCTATATCTTCCATTAACGATAATTCTTGCTCAACCAGACCCGATCTTTCAATCTTGGTTGCGTTTGTTTGCGTATATTTTGTTGTTTGTGGTTGCGTCTCCTCTTATACAGAGTCGTTATGCCAGGATTTTTAGAAAAGATTCTTTAATTATATGTTGTTTATTTAGCATTTTTATAGGAATCGGCTCATTTATTGCATATTTTTGGGGATATAGTGCTCAGGCAATAAAAGCAATTAATGATGGTATAGATACAGATATGTATGATGTCGGAAGATTTAGCGGAATTGCTTCGCAGTCTATGACTCTTGGTCCTTTTGCAGGAATTGGCGCTTTGGTGTCTATATATGTAGCCTTATTTAAAGGCAACAAAATATTTTATGTAGTATCAATTGCTTGTTTGGGAGCAGTGATGTTTTCTGCATCAAGATTGGCTTTTATAGCAACTATTGCAGGTATTATGTTTATTATATACAAGTATTCAAAATCTAGAATCACCTTTACAAAGTATTGTCTAACAATAGCATTAGTAGGTGTACTATCGTTTCCTGTATGGAAGGACGCTTTAACGGGTTTACAAGCAAAGCAAATGTCCCATTTGGATGATACAGAGTTTTTTGATTCGCGTGCTCAGAAATTTGATGCAAGATTTAAGGAAATTGCATATAGTCCATTAATTGGTGTTGGTTTTTCAGCAATAGTTCCTTCATTTGGTGATAAATATAATAAGGTTACAGGAACTATAGAACCTGGTTCATCATGGTTGGCAATATTATCGATGACAGGAATTATAGGTTTTATCCTTTTTATTAGAATATATAAACAGTCATTTACTATTTTAAAAAAAAGGACCGAAACTAAATCAATTCTATTAATGGCTTTTTTTATACTTATATCAATTCACATGTTAGCAGAAGGTTATGTTTTTGCGACAGGTAATCCTCTTTGCTATTATGTCTCATTGATAATGGGATGCGGATATGACATGAAATATGAAAAATACAATAATTTAAACACAGTATGCAAGGATTAGTTATTTGGGCACATTCATACTGCCGGTCTACCTTAGCATTTTTCCGTGCACTAGGTAACTCGTTTGGAGTTTCGTTAAAATTGTGTGTATGGAAAACAAATGCACAATTAAGAACAAAAGTAGGATTCACAGAAGATGAATTTAATGACATGGATATTACCTTTATAGGTGATAATTATGAATTAGCCTTGTCTATCCTAGAAAAATATATGCATTATCAACATATATTTGGTGCATATCAGTCTGTTCCCATTTATCAGAAAATAATACTTGATGCTCATCAGAAAGGTTGCAGGATTGGAATTTGTTCAGAGGCGCCTTGTAATATGACTGATGGATATAAGCGTATATTTAAAGATATATATATAAAATATATCCTACCTCAGAAAGTAAAACAACAGATAAAAGCGTCAGATTTTATAATTAATCTGTCCGGAGATGACGCAACTTCTCTTGAGAAATTAGGATGGCCTAAAGACAAAATTATTCCATGTGGATATTATTCCCCAAGAATAGAGGGAACAAAAGCGGTAAAACGTACTTCATCAAATTGGAATAATTTTACCATTCTTTTAACGGGTATTCATCAATGGCATAGATCTCCCATTCTATTGATAAAGGCTTTAGTGGAATTAAAGAAAGAAGGCTTGACGCCTAAATGTATAATAACTCAGGATGGTCCTTTATTACCGTTGATGAAACAAATAGTCGCAGAGCATCATTTAAATAATGTAGAGTTTCTTGGATTCGTGGAAATGTCATTATTGAAAAAACTATATGAAACTTGCTCTGTTTACATTGGTTCGGGCAATTACGAACCATGGGGAATGCGTTTAAATGATGTTTTGCAGTGTGGCGCACCTTTGATAGTAAACAAGGGTATGGGGGGGTATGTGATGGTAGATAAATACAAATGTGGTCTGACATTTAATCGTGATGACCACCATGGATTAGCTGAGGCTATAAAGACTATGATGATGAATGAAGATATATATCTTCAGGTAGCTTCCAATGCGATAGCAGCTGTTGATAAAATATCTCCTGAATACATGGGTGATGAGATTGCTAAAAAAATACATAAATTATTTAATGGTTGGTAAATATGTCAGCGCTATCTAACTCTATTTTTTGGCTTAAAAATAAGTATATTCGTCCAGAAGCCTATGGCGCATATTTGCATGCACATAGATTTTCTAAACTGCCAGTAGCAAGACGTAATGAGATATCCTTTTCACAGAGAAAGAAACTGGTAGAGTATGCTTACGAGCACTGTTCATTTTATAGAAAATTATATGATGAGGCTGGTTTTCATCCAGACCAACTAAAATGTGATGAAGATTGGCAGTTAGTTCCTGTATTAGAGAAATGGATGATTAGAGCGCATGCTGACGAAATAATATCTAAATCATGTGAAAAATCTAAATTAGGAAGTATCACCACTGGAGGAAGTACTGGAAAACCTTTGAAAGTATATAAATCCAAACATGTACATTATGAGGTTTTGGGTTGGAGAGCTCTTGATTGGTGGGGAGTTTCTCCTGCTGATAATGAAGCTATTCTTCATCGAAGGGTTCCCTCAACAATTATGCAAAAACTCAGAAATCGTATGATGTGGTGGCCTACAAAACGAGCATACTTGTCTGCTACAGCAATCTCAGAGGAAGATATCTCTCGTTTTTTGTCAGATGTGATCAAAAACAAAATTGTATGGATGGTTGGCTATTGTGCTTCTTTAGAATATGTTGCCGATTATGTACTTCGTAATAATCTGAAAATTGACGATATAAAACTGATATGGTCAACATCGTCTCCATTGACAAAGATAGTACGTCAGAAGATTGAGAGAGCATTCCATTGTAAGGTTATGGATCAGTATGGATGTTGTGAAATGGGTAATATTGCCATACAGAAACCCAACGAAGATTACCTTACTATTAATTCAGACTATGTTCATGTGGATATAGCTACAGAATCTGGCAAGTTGGTAACAAATGACAAACTGTATGGAGATGTGTTGATTACTGATTTAAACACAAAGGAGTTTCCTCTGATAAAATATCGTTTAGGGGATAAAAGTAAGATTATTAAAACAGCTGAAGAGTCAGAAGATGGATTCCCCAAAATGGAATTTGTGCAAGGTAGAATAAGCGATGCTGTTTGGTTGCCAGATGGTACTTATGTGGACGGAGCATTCTTAACAACAATATGCGATAACTATAGTGATTATATCGCATGCTACCAAATTCATCAGCAGATGGACTATAGCATCAATATTAGTTTTGTCCTAAAGGAGGGTGTTGACGGTACTACTGGTGTTATAGAAATGATTATAAAAGATTTAGAGAACCTAACAGCTAATCAGGTTAAGATTAGCAGTATGGTGGTGTCTGAGATTCCAGACTTTGCCGGTAAACGAAAGTTTATTGTAAGTGAAATATCTTTAGCAAAGATAAAGAAGTAAAGATATGAAAATACTAACCTTTATCTCAGGTCTCTCCCTAAAAGGTGGAGGACCTTCTCGTAGTGTCCCTATGTTGGTCAGAGGACTCGCAGAAGAGGGAATAGACATTACACTGATGACCTATCGTTCTGAGGATATGAATACACATGCCTTGGACGGGACAACAGCAAGGCTGAAGGTTTTGGAACCAGGATGTACATCACAGAAAATGGAAGAGTATGTTCTGGCTAATGAGTTTGATCTGATTCAGATGCAAAGCATGTGGGATATTCCATACCATCAGTTAGCCAAGATTGCACGAAAGCACCATATACCTTATATAATAACACCGCGTGGGATGCTTGAGCCTTGGAGTCTGCAACAAAAACGCTGGAAGAAGAAACTTGCATTGATGCTTTATCAAATGAAGGATTTAAAGCATGCTGCATGTATATTCACTACAGCAGAGATGGAGGCTCAGCATGTCAGGGACTTAGGGGTAAAGGTACCTATGTCGGTAATCCCTAATGGTATAGCAACAGATGGATATTCATGCAGAACCTCTATGGAAGGAGTAAAAAAGCAGGTGTTATTTTTAAGTAGAATACATGTTAAGAAAGGAATAGAACTGCTGATTGACGCATGGAAAAAACTATCTCCTGATTTTCCGGAATGGAATTTGGTAATTGCTGGAAATGGTGATGAGGATTACATTTCAACGCTTAAACAGCGTATTTCTTCTTCTGGCTTAGATAATTGCGCCAGTATTATACCTCCTGTCTTTGGAGATGCTAAAACTAAACTTTACCAGGAATCATCTTTGTTCTGCTTACCTTCCTTCAGTGAGAACTTCGGCATGGTGATTGCAGAGGCCATGGCATGTGGTGTACCAGCCATTACAACAAACGGGACTCCATGGCAATTGCTGAATGGTGAAATGGAGACAATGGGAGCATCACTTGCAATGTTGGGAAATGATAAAAGAACAGGATGGTGCATAGAACTCAGCGAATCTAATCTGGAACATACTTTAAGAGAAGCAATGTGTATGCCATCAAGTTCATTATATGCAATGGGACAGCGAGGCAGCAGACTGATAAAAGAGAATTTTGACTACCGTTCCGTGGCAAAGAAAACAAAGAGACTTTACGAATGGCTCCTTAATGGTGGAGAGAAACCAGATTTTGTGTATGAGTGAAACAAATGATATATTATGAGCGATAATAAGAGAATTGGCATAATAACTATATTAAAGGTAAACAACTACGGAGCGGAATTGCAGGCATTTGCAACACAGAAGATATTGCAGATGATGGGATATGATGCTGAAATTATTGATTATCTGTTCTACAAGAACCCTCAACATAAAAGAACTCGTTTGTCTGCTCCAACAGCAAAGTTGTCCTGGAGTAAACATCTAAAAGAAAGATTATACCCAATTATTGCCAATTGGAAGGCGCGAAAGTTCCGTAGTGCACAAAGTAAGAGAGATGAAAAGTTTGAACAGTTTCACAGGGATAACACCAAACAGTCAGAATGTTATAGAACATTAGATGAGCTTAAGGCGGCAAAACTTGATTACGATGTCATTATGTCTGGCAGTGACCAGGTTTGGAATCCTGGCATATATTCCAGCTTAGATCCATACCTGCTCCGCTTTGGCACAAAGGAGATGAAAAGAATAGCCTATGCCTCCAGTTTTGGTGTTTCAAATGTTCCTGATGATGTGGTAGAATATTATAGAGAGTCGTTAAGAGACTACTCGGCTATTGGTGTCAGAGAGGATAAAGCTGTAGATTTGGTAAAAAGGTTGTCTGGGAAAGATGCACGACTGGTTCTTGACCCTACGCTTTTGCTTAATAGAGAGCAATGGATGCAGGAAGCCAAACCTGTACAACTGCCATGCAAAAAATATATTCTAATTTATGAATTGGCAAATGTTCCTTACATAAAACAGTTGGCACTGCATATCAGCAAAGAAACAGGATTGTCAATTGTGCGTATATGCAAGAATGCTTCCGTTGAGGATGTAGAAGCAGAAATTACAAATATTATAGATGCAGGACCTGCCGAATTTCTTTCACTATTTGACCAGGCTGAATATGTGGTAACAAATAGTTTTCATGGAACGGCCTTTAGCATCAATTTTGGACGGAATTTCTATACTGTCATTCCAAATGGCAAGGACAACAATAGCAGACAGAGAAGTATCCTCAAACTGATGGGATGCGAAGAGCGTCTTGTGATGGAAGGCTCTTCATTCCCCAAAATAATACCTGCAGATACTGACAAAATAAGTAGAAGATTAGATGCAGAACGCATAAATTCATTGAACTTTCTTAAAACGGCAATTGATGGAGAATAAAAGACTGCCAGTGTTGTGTAAACCAGAATTGTGTACTGGGTGTGGTGCATGTGATAATTCATGCCCAACGGGTGCAATATCATTGGTGTACCAAAATGGATTTAAACATCCAGAGATAGACACCTGTAAATGCATTGGATGTTTGGCTTGTGAAAAATCTTGTCCAGTTACATTTCCAAAGTCTGTAGAGAACTTTACCTCTCCACACGTTTATGCTGCGTGGCATATTGATGATGATGTCAGAAAAGAAAGTTCCTCAGGTGGTGCCTTTTCTGCTTTGGCTATGGCAATATTGCAAAAAGGCGGATGTGTTGCTGGTGCTGCATATGACGACAATATGATGGTAAACCACATTCTTATTGACAAAATAGAACAATTGCCATTGTTGAGAGGTTCTAAATATGTGCAATGCGGTATAAACAACAATTATAAGCAGGTACGCGAAAAACTTCGCAAAGGAGTTAAAGTCTTATTTGTTGGTACTCCTTGTCAGATTTCTGGTTTAAGAAGTTTCTTACGAAAGGAGTATGACAACTTGTATTGCTGTGATTTCATATGTCATGGCGTTCCATCACCTTTACTTTTTGGAAAATACATAAAATGGTTTGAGGAAAAATACAACTGTAAGGTGTCTGTTTTCAATTTCCGAAGCAAGTTGAGCGGTTGGTATGATGCACTGAGAGTTGCTAATGGAAAAGTTATAGCTAAAGGTTCTGGTGATGCTTACTTTTTGGGGTTTAATAGAAATATCACATTAAGAGAATCATGCTATAATTGTCCCAGTATAGGCCTGCCTCGTAAGGGTGACATTACTATAGCTGACTTTTGGGGAATAGGAAGAATCTATAAGTATCATCCTATGTCAGAAATTGAAAAGGGGATCTCTCTAATTATGGCAAACAATGATAAAGGAGAGGAGTTGGTTAAACTTGCTACACCTTATCTAAATATAGAAGAGCGAAGTCTGGATGAGGCTTTGGCAGGAAACAAACCAATGGTTACATCTTCTTCACGTCCAAGTGAGAGGGATACATTTTATTCAGACATGGAACACATGGACTTTGATAATTTAAGATTAAAATACTTTAAGTTATCAGGTAAGGCTAAATTAGTTGCGTGGGTGCGTGAAAACATGCCCCATAGTTTTATGGTAATGATAAGAAGCTTGTCGCAATACGTAACATACAAGAAAAATGGAAGTAAGTGCTTATAAAAATAATTTATCTATAAAGAATAGAGCCTTGCGGCTTCTTTGGAACATTATATATTACCTATTATTTCGTCCTCTCGTTGGTCCACTATTCTATAAATGGAGAGTATTCTTGCTTAGAACTTTCGGTGCTAAGATAGGAAGTCATTGTAAGATACGCTCCTCTGTACAAATATGGGCACCATGGAATGTTGTTTTAGGTGATTACGTTGCTTTGGGACCAAATTGCAATATATATAGTGTTGATAAAATAACAATCGGCACCAAGGTGGCAATTTCTCAAGGGGCTTATCTGTGTACAGCTAGTCATGATATTTGTAAAAGAGGAAATCCGCTTATTACTGCACCAATAAATATTGATTCTTTTGCATGGGTTGCAGCAGATGCCTTTGTGGGCATGGGTGTAACAATTGGTGAAGGTGCTGTTGTTGGTGCTCGTGCTTGTGTCTTCAAAGACGTGGCCCCCTGGACAGTGGTGGGTGGCAATCCTGCCAAATTTATTAAAAACAGAGTAATTTGTGATAAGTAAGGTAATAGTGTTGAAGTAATTATCTCTAATTAAAACAACTAAAGACATAATCAAACATGCTTGATCTTAGCGTTATAATCCTTACCTACAACGAGGAATTGCATATCCGTAGATGTCTGGAGAATGTATGTCCCATTGCGAAGAAGGTTTATGTTGTTGACTCACCATCTACAGACAAGACAGTGGAAATATGCAAAGAGTTCCAGAATGTAGAAGTTGTTGTACACAAATATCCAGGCAATCAAGCAGAGCAGTTCAATTGGGCACTTGACAACCTGAAGATAGATACAGAATGGGTGCTGAGGTTGGACGCAGATGAATATATGTTGCCAGAACTTGTGGACGAATTGAGAACCAAGGTTCCGTCATTATCCAGGGATATAACAGGAATAGAGTTCAAGAGGCGACATATATTTATGGATAAATGGGTGAAGCGCGGTATTTATCCAGTAATCATGATGAGAATGTTCCGTACTGGTATGGGGCGATATGATGCAAGGCTTATGGATGAGCATATTGCACTTAAGGAGGGGCATTCTGTGGTCTTTGATAATGATTTTTGCGATCATTCTTTGATTGATGTTTCTGACTATTGTCGCAAACACATTAATTATGCGCAACGTGAGGCTTGCGAGGTACTGAACGAGTTGTACGTTTTGTCTTCGCATATTGACAAAACGCTGACTTTAGGTGAGCAGGCCAAGGATAAACATAAAAAGAAGGGAGGGTATAACAAACTACCTTTATTTTGGAGAAGTTTTGCATATTTCTGTTATCGTTATTTTGTTAAAGGTGCTTTCCTTGACGGCAAGGAGGGCTTTCTGTTTGCTTTCCTGCAAGGCTGGTGGTATCGTACTCTTGTAGATGCCAAAGTTTACGAATGCAAGAAGGCTTGTGATGACAATCCCGAAGCAATAAAGAAATATATTGCCGAGCATTGGGGAATAACTCTATAAATGACGAAAGGCTAACGCTAAACGTTAATTGCTGACATTCTAATGGATATCATTCAAAGAAGACTACTGCAAACGGTATCAATCGTTGCTGGTGGACTTGAGGGAAAAGTAGAAATAGAACTGGGTGAATTACGCTCGATGATGCCCCTGGCAATAGAGCATACTGTGGGAGGCTTGCTGGCAGAGACTGTGATGAATGGTAGTGTTAGCATAACTGATATTATAACTGACAGAACAGAGAAAAGGAGAGCGTTGATGCAGTTTGCGGAGATGCAGATGCAACATCGTGCACAGAAACTGCATTTTGACAATGTATTGGCAGAAGTTGTTCTTTTACTACAGAAGGAAAATATCGACTTTGTTGTATTCAAGGGGCCTGCTGTGGCTTCCCAATATTCTTGTCCATCAGCAAGAACAATGGGTGACATAGATTTCTATGTTCCAGATTGGGATTATAACAGGGCTTTAGCATTGTTCGAAAATACTCTTGGTGTGACTGTAGAGCGCTGCGATGTGGATAAGCATGATTCATTTTCCTATAAGGGGATACGTTTTGAGATGCATTATCAGATGGAGACCTTCGGTGCAGGGAAACATCAGCGCTATTTCTCGGCCTTGGTGGACAAGGAGATAAAGGACGGCAGACTGGGGCATTTCTGCGTTTCAACCGGTGTGCAGGTGCCTATGCTCAGTCCTGAGGTGGACTTGATTCTGGTATTCAAGCACATGTTCAATCATCTGATTGGCGAGGGAGTGGGACTGAGACAGGTTACGGACGTGGCGGTGCTTATACGTGCCTATGCTCCAACCTTGAACATCAGCGCATTGAGGGAACATCTGCAAAACATAGGTTATCTGAAGGCCTTTGATGCCATGGTGGCACTGGTGGGCAGATACTATAATGTGAGTTGGGATGCATACGGGGATTATCTATCTTCCAAGGATTTCCGCATGGCAGACATGCTTATGGCTGACATTATGAAGAACGGCAACTTTGGGAGGATGGATTATAAACACAGGAGCGGATGGAAGAAACGCATGGAAACCACGTGCCGCTTCTTTGCCAATTGCATGAAATACTTTTGCCTGGCTCCATGGGAGATAATGTGTCTGGTGCCAAAGAGAGTATGTATATCACTGAGAGCACACTGATTTATTTCGGAGAGAGAGGATGAGCAGTGAGCGGATTATTTTCCGTACCTACCTGCTGTTTAAACTTTATTACGTGTAGAGCAAAAATATCCCTCAATGAGGGACGAAATATATCAAAACGGTCCCTCATTGAGGGAAAATCAATATTTCTTTATGAAAATTTCTATCGTTACTGCTACTTTTAATAGCGGTGCCACTGTTCGTGACACTTTGGAGAGTGTACTGAGACAGAACTACAAGAACTATGAACTCATCATAAAGGATGGGGGCAGCAAGGACAATACCTTGGATAT
>JAEIGA010006910.1_pt1 | contig 17247 bp, 13 predicted proteins | sample 9270691 | NCBI WGS metagenome assembly JAEIGA01 (sample SAMN17057246, study PRJNA624740) | gut metagenome | biome: biome; isolation source: fecal sample | host: Bos grunniens | place: China: Xizang | collected 2019 | reverse complement strand
TTAATTTTGCAATACTCTGAAATACAACAATTTACAATATCCTTGCAAATCGATAAATTGCTGATTTTTATACGTAAAAATACATCTTAAAATATTATGTATCAATGCGTTACAAGTATTACTTGCCGATGCAGTAAAGTTAACATTTTGATAATCAATAATTTGTAAAAAATAGGAATGAAATTTGAGCCAAGCTCATAACTCTCATATTTTCAACGTATTACAAAGATAATTTTTGATTTCAGAAAGGAGAAAGAAACTTTCTTCAAAAAGTTGAGATTTAACATATTTAACTTTTATTAAATGCTATTACTCAGTATTTTATCCGATTTTATGCTGTTTTGCTCTATTTAGATTAACAATTACAATAACGGTTTAATAGGCCTGAAAAAAATTGGGACAAAATCTGCTTAAATTTACTTGAAAAATCATTTGGAAGCGTTCTGGGATATTTAAAAGATATTGTACAGAATCTTATCGGTGGTTACTTCGTATTCCCTTGATAGCTAGTAGATAATCTCTGTTTTTGGATTGTCTTTGAGTTTAAGTTTAGGTTTAAATTGACATATACATATATATGATAAAACTTAAACCCATTTGCTTTTCACAGAAGTGGATTTGAGTTTAATATAATTCAATCAACCTATCATAAATAAGGAAATAGTGGTATCTTTGCAAATAGAAGAAAAATGGTATACTTTTAGATGATTTTTTGGTATACTTTCATGTTATTATTTACATTACCTCGGACAGTTTTTGTCCGTCATAAGTAATAACTTTGCACAACTTAAAATAAACTTTAGTATGAGTACAAAAACAAATGAATTTGCAAAAATCGGCAAACTTGTTGATACTATCATAACAAGGTATCGAGAGGTTAGAAAGGATTGTGGCATTCCTGATAATGGATGGCATAGCCGTACAATTGAACGAATGGCAACACCATTTATTAAGGGGTATTTTACCTTGGCTGTAGTAGGAAAGGTCAGCTCTGGAAAATCGACATTCATCAATGCTCTTCTCGGATGTAAAGACCTTCTTCCTACAGGTCATGACCAAACCACTTGTGGCGTTACATATATTGAATATGGTGAAAAGCCTGAAGTGACGATTGTTTTTGGAGATGGCCACAAAAAAGTCATAAAGGATGATATTAGCGGAAAAATTAAGCCTCATGTTGCCATTCCAGAAAAATATCATCATCTGCCAGTCAATAACATTGACGACATGATAATGGGTGGATATGACTTCAAAAAAATATGGGAGGTCCATAATCAACTAGAAGAAGAAACCCTATGTCCTCCTATTGACAAAGCTTTACTGAAAGAATATGTAGAACAACGCAAGAAGAAGGATATTGCTGTTGAAGTACGTATGAAGTACCCTTTCAATGAAGAATTGAAGGGCTGGAGAGTTATTGACACTCCAGGAATTGGTGCTATTGGAGGTATTGAAACACGTACAAAACAGTTGCTTGCTACCCAAAAAGAGGATGGATCGCGTGAAGTTGATGCTATAATTTTCTTGCAGAACGGAAGTCAGACTCTTGATCAAACTGATACAAAAAAGTTTGTGAAGGAACAACTTGACAATTTAACAGAATCAGATAAGGATAGATTGTTCTATGTTCTTACTCACAGTAGTTCTTCTGATTTTGTAACTCATAAAAATAGCAAAATTGACTTTATTACCCAGAATTATGGTAGTAAGATAAAGGTTTTAACCTATGCAGATAGTTTACTCTACACTTTCTTGACTGACCTTGAAGGAAGTGATGTGAGCCTTGATGAGTTCATGAGATTTGCTCAACCAAATGATTGGGCAGATGATGAATGGCGTGCCATTATGGGTATTCTGTTTCAGGCAATGCTTCACCTTCAGCAAAAACATGATTCATTCAATCATGATACTATGCTTAGAACTGTAAAGGAATGGTCACATTTTGAAGAACTTAAAAATGAAATCAATTCTTTTGCAAAGAACGAGAAGCAAAAGACTTTGAGGAACCTACTTAATCTCATAGCTACAGACTACCTTGGATTTGTTCGTCAACTCGACAAAGATAAGGATTTGGTTGATGGAGATTTGGCATCTATTAATAATGAAATCAGAAATGTTGAGAAAAAAAGACAGGGATATAATACTCTTGCTCAAAAGGCTGATAATCTCATTAAGATTGACAGAATAAATGCAGAATTTGATTTTATTGAAGCAGAATTGCGTGCATTTGAAGGGTTGAAATCCATTGATAGTGTCAGGACATCTGTAACTAATCTTTTTGATTCTGTTCAAAAAAAGGAAAAAGAAGTTTTTGACGATATAATCAAACAGTTTTCCGGTTTTTTTAAGGATTTTGACTCTACAGATATAGTCTTAGAGTCAATCGATTTTAAGGCAATCGAAAGTGAAGCTGCATCAAAAAGTAAGGAATCTTATGTTATTGAACCTGCGCGTGTGATTAAGCACACAACAAGAGCAGATGAAAGAATTCCTGCAAAATATGGTACTAGAACTAACTCAGAAACAAAATTGAGAGAGTTCAAAGCTTTAACTCTTAAAAGAGCTAGAAGTCAAAGAGATCAGCTATTGCCACAAATAAAGGAAAAAGTCGATAATATGAGAAATCAAATCTTCGATGAGCTTGATCTTAAAATAAAAGAAGAGCTATCTAGCTTAGAAGGATTAAAACCACAATTGGCTAGAAAAGAAGAATTTAAGGCAGAGAATGATGCATTTATCGCAAAATCTCATGCAGCATCTAAAGAATTAATTAAACTTGCACAAGATTATGGATATAAATTCTAATTCAAAAGTAATGATGGATTTTGTTCGTTTGGAAACTGAAGTTTGTCAAAAGGCACAGGAGTATTTAGATGATATTTCTGAGGCTAACCTTAAAGCCTTTGCAGAATCAACTAAATATATAGCCCAATCAATATTAGAGAACTATTTCCTTTCTGTAGATGACATCTACACTAACGGTGCTCTAAAGATTGAAGACAACGAAGTATTCAATAAATTTATCGATTTTCATGATGGGTATCGTGCGCAGATGAAACGATGGTCAGCAGATGATAAGATAACTATCAAGGAAATGATGGTTACCCCCGCACTAAAATATCCAGAGATGGAAGATGAAAACATCACAAAGAAACCTATTGCTATTGCAGGAGTTGGTACACTTGTTGCCGTGGGTTTATTCATCTTCACCGAGATGTGGATTGCTGTTGCCACTGAATTGCTTGCGTTAGGCGTTGCAGCTTATACTTATAAAAAGAACAAAGAAAACCGTGAAAAGCAGTATGCTTTTAGGGTTAAGAAGTATGAGATGCAAATAGAACAAGAAAAAGCTCGCCTTGTAAATGGTCTTATCAAAGACCTAAAGACATGGCTAAGTAATGCGGAACAATTTTCTAATGATGTTTTAGTGTCTTTTGACATACAATAAGTTATGGGAAGAATTCAATATAAGAATGCTCCAAACGCACCTATTGAGTATTCTCAACCAAAGAAAGAAAAAGAAGCAGTTCCTGTTCTTCAAAATGTCAAGTATGACGATATTGATAAAACAGAATTAGCAAATGCTTGCCATCAAGTTTTCGACAGTATGGTAACTAGAGATTTCTTGCATTCTTTAAGTGAATGTGCTGTGAAACCTCTATCGTTAGATACATCTAGTTATTCAAAAGTACGTTGGTATCGTGTTGATAAAATTGTCATGGAGAAAGATGTGTTCTTTGCTGACAAACTTTCAATGCTGTATATATCACTGCATAAAACCGCAAGAAACATAATTCTAGTTTTGAACAAGCAGAATGATGGGGACATTGAATTGTATCTTGGTGCAAGAGACTTCTCTGGTAACAGTAGTGTATCAGGCAAGATACTTGAAGCTGGATTGGAAGGGTATTTCCCTGGCATTAAATTCCAACAGAATGGAATCACAGAATTGAATTTTTCGAATCCTGCAATATCTTCGGTTTCAGCAATAGCATCTTTACGTGATGACAAGAAAGAAGATTTTGTACAAGGAATTGAAAGATTGATCAATGCTACATCCTCAATACCTCAGTTCCGTGCATATTTTGTAGCCGATTCTGTTGGTGATGCAGAGACAAATAGCATGATAAGTGCGTTTAACAATCTGTATTCAAGTCTTTCTCCTGCAGAAACACTTCAAATGACATTCAACGAGAGTGAAACTAAAGGTGTTTCTCAGTTGTTTACTGAAAATTTCTCAGAATCAATAGGAGAATCTATTTCGAAGACTGTTACTCACACCGATGGTTATTCTGAAAACAACACAGAAAGCGACACCGAGACTAGTGGTAGTAGTGAAAATCACAGCCGAAATATATTAGCCTCTATTTGGCATGGTATTGTCGGTGGTAGAACTGGTGGTGGCGTGAATCACAGCAACAGTTCAACACGCTCCCAAACTATCGGTAAAAACTTTTCTGATTCAGAAGCAAACCAGAAAGGGTCAAGCACAACTACAACCAAAGGAACGGCTAATCAAAAGGGCTCTAATGAGTCTACAACCACAGGTTCATCTAAGCAGATAACATACAAGAACCGTTCTGTAAAATTTTATTTGGATATTTTAGACAAGCAGTTAGAAAGGCTCCAAAATGGCAGACCTTTTGGTTTGTGGTCAGTTGCCACATATTTTGTAGCGAATGATCCAACGACCGCACAACAGTTGTCTAACATATACAGAGGTTCTATCATTGGTGAAGAAAGTGGCTTGGAAACATGTGCTATAAACACATGGACTAAGGAAGAGACTGTAACTGAGATAAATCGTTATATCGTAAACAGCCTCCATCCTCGTTTTGATTTTAAGTCACTTGATGTTTCCGCTGGTTCCGTCGTAAATAGTAAGGAACTTGCAATCCACCTCTCTCTTCCTCAGAGTAGTGTTCCTGGTATCATAGTTCAAGAACGAGCTTCATTTGCAAGAAACGTCTTTTCTGGTAAAAAGAAGGGAGAAGAAATACGTTTAGGCAATATCGTTCACCTTGGGAAAGAATCAAGCACATCTGTAAATCTTGATATTGACGAGCTGACAAAGCATTTGTTTGTTACCGGTTCTACTGGTAGTGGAAAGTCAAATACAATGTATCTCCTTCTAAAACAATTGAGGGAGGCTGGTAAAACCTTCATGGTTATAGAACCTGCAAAAGGCGAATATAAACATGTATTTGGTTGTTTAGATGATGTAACAGTGTACAGCCATTCAAATAAGATGGGTAATTTGTTACAAATCAACCCATTCGTGTTCCCTTATGAACATGTTGATGTTTTAGAACATATCAAACGCATCGTTGGAATATTTAATGCGTGTTGGTCATTGTATGCAGCTATGCCATCAATCTTAGAACATTCAATCATCACTGCATATGAAAAATGCGGATGGGATATTGATGCTTCTGAACATAAATTTGACACTCCGATATTCCCAAGCGTAGATGACGTTGTCGTGTGCGTTAAAGATTACATAGATCGCTCTGACTATTCTGCTGATACTAAAGGAGATTATAAAGCTGCGATTGAAAAGCGTCTTCAAGATTTATGTGAGGGTATGTTTGACAAGATGTTTAACAGAGGATCAATTTCTGATGAAGAACTATTCAACAAAAATACAATCATTGATTTAAGTCGAACAGGTTCTGCTGAGACTAATGCTCTGATTATGGGATTTTTGGTAATCAAACTCAATGAGTTCCGAATGTCAGAAGGCGGAATGAACAAATCGTTAAGGCATGTAACTGTATTGGAGGAAGCACACAACCTGCTGAGAAAGGTTTCAACATCACAGTCAATGGAAACCGCTAATGTGGCTGGAAAATCTGTAGAAATGATAACAAATAGTATTGCAGAAATGCGTACATATGGAGAATCGTTTATCATTGTTGACCAATCTCCTTCAATGCTGGATTCTGCTGCGATTAGAAACACAAACACTAAGATTGTGTTATCGCTTCCTGATACTGAAGACAGAAGAGTAGCTGGAGGCTCTATGTCCCTATCTGAAGAGCAGATAGATGAAATTGCTCGTCAGAACCAAGGAGAAGCAATTGTATATCAGAATCATTGGGAAGAACCTGTTCAATGTATAGTTGATCGATTCGAGGACTATGTCAATGATTATGTCTATACGAAGAGTACTCTATTTAATAAAAAGCCAAAAAGAGTTTACAAAACAGAAGTTGTTGAATTCTTGTTATATCCTTATCTGAATAAAGACTTTGACATTGACAACGTTGCAGCGTCAATTTCTGAATCAGAAATGCCAACAGCCATAAGATTCTCTCTTATGGATTTGGTTGAGGAATATAGAAATAGCAACGAGCTAAGCATTTGGAAGGATTATAATTTCGCAGAGCTATCTATTGTTCTCAAACAATACTTGAATCTTGATAGTGAATATGCTAATATTACTTCGCAATATACTAATATGAAACAAGTAAGAACAAAGCTTGATGTAATCCTAAAAGAAAGATTTAATCAATATCTTTACAGAGCATTTTTATATTACGTAGAAATGTGTTATGTCCGTAATAACGCACTTTATGAGGACTGGCGCAAGACATTCTAACTAATAAACCAAGAAACGACTATGGATTTTTTCAAAAGTTCTGAAGTTGAAAATAAAGATACAGGTTCTGGAAAGAATGTGTTCTCAGACGCATTCGTTGATAAAATGAACGACGATTTCAAAGAAGCACAAGAAGTGTGTGAAGCCTCGAACGAAATCGTTGACTCATTACATGATTTACCAGAAAAGGATTTGGCAGATGAAACTGTATTTGTGGACAAACTTCCAGAAGTAGCAGGTATTGATTTTATTCTCGGTCTGTTCTCGAATGAATTTCTCAACAATGTCTACAATAGCTATGGATTTAATTTGTCAGAGAATGAAATCGCAGAATCAGTACAGAAAGCAAGCGACTTCTTCCATTTGAGTTTCCCCAAAGACATACGTGAAGATTGGACTACAGGTGTGATTCTAGGAATGAAACAAAAGGGAAATGATGATATCCTTTGTTTCAACAGAGAACAAATGAAAGAAATGGGCATAACCGACAGAGAAGGTTTTGACCTAGTTATGACTCATGAGGGTGCTCATCGCGCTTTACAATTTATGGAAGGACGATATAATTCTCATCAAGAAGAGTTGTGTTGCGATTTCATGGCTGGCGTTCGTGCAGGTCTCAATGGTATGGATGAAGGAAAAATTATTCGTTCATTAGAAGATACATTAGAGAGTGACTCTCATCCTGATGGTCTTTTAAGAGCAGAGGCTATTAGTTCTGGTGCACAATATGCAAAGGAATATATGGCTATAAATAATGAAGCGCCATCATTTTCCGAATGCCTTGAACGTTTTAATAAAAAACTAGATGAAATGTCAGGCAATCTCTTGAATGCAACTCAAGAAATAAATCTTAAAGAAGAAATGAATGGCAATAGCGAATTAAAGGCATTTGTTGATGATAAGGCATATCATTTAAGAGAAGCCCAAACTGCCAAAGAATGGGCAGAATGGCATCACAAAAGAGCAAATGAAGCTATAGCAAAGGATGACCTATCATCTGCAAAAGACCATACCTCTCGAGCTCAATCATATGAGCGTCAAGCGAAAGAACATCTTGAATCAGCTTCTAAATGTACTAAATGATGGAACCAATAACAGCAACCTTGACAACTGCCAAAGAAATATATGAGGCAGCAAAGACGATTCAGAAGGTCTATAATGTTTCGAAAGAAATGAAAACTGTTGCTGAATCAGAAGGTAAAGATCAGATAATGGCAACTAAAGATCTTGCTAGTACTGCTTCGAAAATGCAACAGGAAGGTACAGGTGGAAAAGAAGGAAAGAGTGAATCTTCAAATAAAGAATTAAAAATTGAGGGTGATTTGTATCGTGGAGATAGCAATAACCCTGATTTTCTTGAAGGCGCATTTGTTCATGAATTAGACACTTCCCATATCAAAGAAGGAACAATTTCAGAGCCTGTGGGTTTTGTGGATAAACTTCCTAATGGAGAATCCATAGAAAAACCTGAACTTAAGGACGTATTTGTAGAAAGATTATCTTCTCCCGACAATCAAATAGGTGAAGCATCTATTGAAAACGAAACAAATAGGTTAAAAACTGAATCAGGAAATGAAGTTGTAGAACAGGCTTCAAATAATACTGGAGACGAAATAGATTCCACAAAAGATGCCAAGGCTGAAGGTTTGACTGACCAGGAAAAGCAAGAAATTAAAGAAAAAACCGGTTGGTCAGATAAAATAGTTGATGCTATTAGAACTAAGGAAGAAGCTCAAGTATATATTGATGCAGGGTTGGTAGAAGATGAAGTAAATGGGAAACCTTCACTCCTTCAGCCAAAGATTGACGGGAAAGCATGTAATGAACCTAAATGGCCGGATTGGAACAATAAGGATCTTGCAGAAGAAGGCTATCCTCCACGAGACAAGAATGGTCGACCATATGAATTGCATCACATTGGTCAAAATCCAGATTCACCACTTGTGGAGCTAACATATGAACAGCATCATAGTGATGGCAATTTTAAGACACTTCACACCTTTGATGAATCATCAATAGATCGAGTACAATTCAATAAAGAAAGAAAAGAATATTGGTCAGAACGTTCAAAATCATTATAATTATGAATAATATAATTGCAACAATTGAATCCTTTAAACGTAAGATGTTTACAGGTAGCGTTTCTTTAGAACTGATTGCAAACGCTGAAAACGAACTTGGTACTTCAATAGCTCCAGAATACAAAGAGATTTTAAAACAATACGGCTCGCTGTGTGTTAAAGGAGAAGAGTTCTTAGGAATAGATTGCGATAATTATGATCTAGTGAAAGCAACTAATGAAGCAAGAAAGAACGACAAGAACTTTCCACTTGACATGTACGTCATAGAAAATACTGCTATTGATGGAATTCTCATAGTTCAGAACTGCACAGGTGAACTTTTTTCATATCAGCCTAATGGTAAGTTGCAGCATGTAGCCACTTGTCTGGACGAGTATTTACAAAGCTTATAGATATATGCCTAAATTAAAAAAATGCCTCTACCTCATAGATCTCCTGTCTCGCAGGGGACCTATGAGTTTGAAGGAAATAAACGAGCACTACCAGTACTCTTCATTGTATGATGGTGAAATAATACCTCGCACTTTTGCAAGGTATAAGGATTATATTGCCGAAACGTTTCCGTGCTATATTGAGTATAATCAGAGTACGAACGAATATTTCTTGAAGCGCTATCATCAGTATGGTCAAGATGATACCCTTTATAATTACCTTCTGTCAGCATATCATATAGAAGATATGAGCGAGCTTGTTGTCAAACATCGTGATAAGGTAAAGTTGATGGAAGCTTCTACTGGTGTAGAGAATGTGCAGATCATTCTTGAAGCAATAGATAAACAAAAAGGAATAGAGTGTGACTATTATTCTTTTGATAGGGCAACCAAGAAACAACAGTTGCTGGTACCATATTTCCTTAAAACTTGGGAACAGCGTTGGTATCTTGCAGCAGAACCAGACAATCATCATGGTATATCCATTTTTGCACTTGAAAGAATGGACAATATCCAGCTGACAGAACAGAAGACACTACCAAGCAACGATGTAACTGCAGATGAATATTGGGGAGAAAGTTTTGGCGTAAACCATATGACAATCAGGTTCCTCAACGCATTGTAATCAAAGTTTATGGCTCTCAAGTGAATTATGTACGTGCTCTACCAATCCATGAATCTCAGAAGGAGCTGGAGACCAATAAAGAATACACCATGTTTGAATATCATATAACACCTTGTTACAATCTGTATCAACAGTTGCTATGGCATAGAGAAAAACTTGAAATCGTTGAACCTATCCATATGCGTGAAGAAATGGCAAAAATCGTTAGAGACATAACTGCTCTTTACAAATAGGAAGAAAAAATTATAGACAATCTTAAATCATTTGTCAGGTCGGACACCATTTATCCGTGCCTGCCTTTAATTTTGCACCCAGATTCAATAACCAATTCATACAATCTGAAAAAAATGAGAACTGACATTGATCTGGAGTTTTTGCAGTATTGTAGTAATACTGAACTTCGCGAATTATGTGACATGCTTACGCATGATGAAGATGGTAACATCCGCTTCACTGAGAAACTGACAGAGAAGGATGCCTATATTGAGAACTATCCTGATAACTGCAAATCCTTTTGGAAGGACATTGCAATGGAACTGCAATTGTTTGGAGGAAACACATTTGCAAACATCTTCCGTCACGGACATGGACCTGCATACGAAAGCATTGTTTATGACGTATGTAAAGAAATGGATGTAGAGAATATTGACGAGCATGATACTACTTACAAAGATGCGAGTAATGACGGACATTGGAACTTTTTCACTGTTTTGCACATGGTGTCATTAATTCGTTTTTTACATCATCCGTAGACCGCACTTTGGAGGGATAGGAACGAAATTTGAGCCAAAATTAGTGTAAAAAACTATTACTAACAAATACTATCTGGAAAGTGTTAAAATACTGAAAGCCACCCTAAATGGATGGCTTTCAGTATTTTATGCTAAATTAGTGCAAATTATTATAAATTGCTGATAATGAGACTATTTCCCGATGCAGAATTTTGAGAATATGTTTCCTAAGACTTCTTCGGTGGTTACTTCGCCTGTTATTTCACCTAAGTAATGCAATGTTTCTCTTATGTCAGAGGATATTATATCTATTGGCATGCCTGTTTTTAAATTTTCTTGGGCTGTTTTAAGTGCGTTAGCAGATTTTTGCATTGCTTCGTGATGTCTTGCGTTTGTCATAAGAATATTAGAACCCATTATACTTGTTTCTACAATCGCTGTTATTCTATCTATGATTTCGCTTATTCCTTCTTGTTCTTTTGCAATTGCTTTTACAGCTCCCATACTTCTCCACTCTCTTTCTTCTCGTGGAAGTAAGTTTTCGCCATCGCATTTATTGGCTACAATAATTATTTTTTTATCTTTTAAACTTACTTGTTCGTCTATTTGTATTAAGTCTAATTGTACATCTTCCGGAAGCATTTCTTGCACATCGCAAACATAGATTATTATATTTGCTTTTTCAACTGACAAGAATGAACGTCTAATTCCTTCTGCTTCTATCGGGTCTTCTGATTTTCTTACTCCTGCTGTATCTATAAATCTATACTCTATACCATTTAATATTAAGTTTTCTTCTATCGTATCTCGTGTAGTACCTGATATTGGCGAAACAATAGCTCTTTCGTCTTTAATTAAAGCATTGAATAAGGTAGATTTTCCTGCATTTGGCTTACCTATAATTGCGATTGGAATACCATTTTTAAACGCATTACCCATATCAAATGAGTTTATTAAACTTTCCAATGTTATATATATATCATTCATTAAGGTTTTTAAGGTTCCTCTTTGTGCAAACTCAACATCTTCTTCTGAAAAGTCTAATTCTAATTCTAAAAGCGAAAGCAAATCAAGTAAGTTTTTGCGTAACGCTGCTAATATTTGTTGATAGCCTCCTTTTAGTTGCTTTATGGCTAAGTTATGCGCGATTGCAGTTCTTGATTGTATCAAATCTGCTACTGCCTCTGTTTGAGAAAGATTTAATTTACCATTTAAGAATGCTCTTTGCGAGAATTCTCCTTCTTTTGCCATTCTTGCGCCTAAGGTAATTAAGCGTTTTAAAATTTGTTGTTGTACATAAGTTGAGCCATGATGTGAAATTTCCACTACATCTTCGCCTGTGTATGAACGTGGTGCATGATAAATTGTGCAAACTACCTCATCTATTATTTCTTTATAATCTCCTATTATGTATCCTATCCTTACTCTCGGTCTTAACGAAGGTTTAAACTCTTCTTTTTTACCTCGTCTTGTACGAAAGGCGCCTCTCAATATTTCAATAGCCTTTTCACCAGACAATCTTATAACTCCTATTGCAGACACCGCACCTGATGTTGCTGGTGCACAGATTGTCTCTAACTGATTGAATTGATTTTGTTTTTCCATATCGCGTTTATTTTTTATTTCTCTTATCTTTCAATTTTTGTATTTCATCTCTATATTCTGCTGCTTTGATAAAATTCAACTCTTCTACAGCTGCATACATTTGTTCTTCTAAACGTCTTATTGCCTTTTCAATTTGTTGAGGAGAATTTAAGTTTGCAGAATATTCCGCAAGCTTTTCTTGTACGATAGTTTGATTTTGAGAAATATCTTGATAGCTTTTCAAAGTTGAAATATTATCATTAAGACTTCTTTTTACCTGTTGCGGAATTATATTATGAAGTTTATTATACTCTTCTTGCTTTTTACGATTACGAGTGTTTTCATCTATGGCTTTTTGCATGCTTTTCGTAATAGTATCTGCATACATTATTGCTCTACTATTAGCATTTCTTGCAGCACGCCCTATGGTTTGTATCAAAGCCTTATCGTTTCTTAAAAATCCTTCTTTATCTGCGTCAAGTATTGCAACTAAACTAACTTCTGGAAGGTCTAATCCTTCTCTTAAAAGATTGACTCCTATCAATACATCAAAGACTCCGACTCTTAACTCTTGCATTATTTCCACCCTTTCTAAGGTTTCTACATCGGAATGTATGTATTTATTTCTTATTCCTAAGTTAGTCAAATATCGGCTTAACTCTTCCGCCATTCTTTTCGTAAGAGTAGTTACCAAAACACGCTCTTGTCGTCCTACTACTTTCTCTATTTCATCTAATAAGTCGTCTATCTGTGTGCTTGCTGGACGAATTTCTATCAAAGGGTCTAATAAACCCGTCGGACGTATGACTTGCTCTACGATTATACCTTCTGACTTTTCTATTTCATAGGTTGCAGGTGTAGCAGATATGTATATAGTTTCGTTATGTAAAGTTTCAAACTCTTCAAACGTTAAAGGACGATTGTCAAATGCGGAAGGCAATCTAAATCCATATTGAACCAACGATTCTTTTCTTGATCTATCACCTCCATACATAGCTCTTATTTGCGGAACTGTAACATGGCTTTCGTCAATCACGAGAAGGAAATCATCAGGAAAGTAATCTATCAAACAGAATGGGCGAGAACCGGGCTTCCTTCCGTCAAAATATCTTGAATAGTTTTCAATTCCGCTACAATATCCAAGCTCTTGCAACATTTCTAAGTCATTATTCACTCTTTCCTCTAAGCGTTTCGCTTCTAAATGCTGACCACTTTCTCTAAACTCTTCGCAACGTTCAAACATATCGTGTTGAATTTGTCTTAAAACCTGAGGAAGAGTATCTTTATTCGTAAGGAAATTCCCCGCAGGGTATATTATAATATCACTTCTCTTTTCAATCCTTTGTCCTGTCGTAGGCTCGATAGTTTCTATTGCCTCAACCTCATCGTCAAAGAAAATAAGCCTATACGCATAGTCAAGATAAGGAGGATATATGTCAATAACATCGCCTTTAACTCTAAACTTACCTCTCGAAAACTCTATTTCGTTGCGAGAATACAAGCTATCCACTAAATCTAACAAGAATTTATTTCGTTCAAGACGTTGTCCAAGACTTATATATATAGTTCCGTTGGCAAAATCCTCAGGATTACCAATACCATATATGCAAGAAACCGAACTAACTACGATTACATCTCTCCTACCCGATAGCAATGCAGATGCGGCTGATAGTCTTAGTTTTTCCAATTCGTCATTTATCGACAAATCTTTTTCAATATAAGTATTAGTTTGTGCAATATATGCCTCAGGTTGGTAATAATCGTAATAAGATACGAAATATTCCACAGCATTATCGGGAAAGAAATTCTTAAACTCGCTATATAACTGAGCAGCTAAGGTTTTGTTATGACTCAGTACCAATGTTGGCTTATTGAGATGCTGAATCACGTTAGCAATCGTAAAAGTTTTTCCAGAGCCTGTTACACCCTGCAAAACCTGTGATTGCATTCCTGATTGCACTCCCCTAACCAACTGCTCGATTGCCTGAGGTTGGTCACCCATTGGCGCAAAATCCGATTGGAGTCTAAAATTCATAATCAAAATCCTTTTCTACCGAAGACAAAATCTCCTCTATCTCTTGATAACTGTCAGTAGTAACCAAACGTATCCTATAAGGCTTAAAATTATTCAGCCCTTTGAAATATCCACTATAAAACTTCCTCATTTCAAGTATGGCATATCTATCTCCCCTCCACTCTTTTAATCCTTCCAAATGCTCTTTGCAGACAGCCACTCTTTCTTTTATGCTAAACAATGTATTGGTTTTACCTTCTAAAATGTCTTTACATTGTCTGAATATAAAGGGATTGCCCATTGCAGCACGTCCTATCAATATTCCATCAACACCATAACGATTCTTATACTCCAACATCTTTTCCGCAGAGTCAATATCGCCATTTCCAAATACAGGAATAGTCATTCGAGGGTTAGACTTGACTTCTCCAATCAAAGTCCAATCTGCCTCTCCCTTATACATCTGACTGCGAGTGCGTCCATGAATACTTATAAGCTGTACTCCCACATCTTGCATACGTTCTGCAATTTCTACAATAGGCTTATCATTATCGCTATATCCCAATCGAGTCTTTACACTTACGGGAATCTTAACACTTTCCACGACTTTCTTTGTCAAATACTCCATTTTCTTAATGTCATTGAGTATTCCGCTACCACAACCCTTGCCAGCAACTTTTTTAACTGGGCACCCCCAATTTATATCTATCCAATCGCAAGAAGATTTTTCCGCTAATTCTGCCGCCTCTCTTAGACTTGTTTCGTTATTCCCAAAGATTTGAACAGCCAAAGGACGCTCTTGCTCAGAAAAATTCATCTTTTTGCAAGACGATTCTATACCTCGCGCCAAAGCATCAGAAGAAATAAATTCGCTAAACAGCACATCGGCACCATATCTCTTACAAATCTGTCTGAAACATGGTGTTGTAACAGCCTCCATTGGCGAAAGCCCCAAAGAAAATTCAGATAAATTATTTTTTATTCCCATAAAGACTTCTCTACACTTTGCAAAAATACAAAATTTTATAGTTTAAAAAAAGAAAAATGGCCAAACTCTATATTTTTCCTAAGAGTTAGACCATTTTTTCCTAAGAGAAAATTTATTTTTTCTAAGAAATATTTTATTTTCTCTTAGAGTTATTTTATTTTTCCTAAGAGATATTTTAAAAGCTCAAACGAAAACCAACTCCATGTTGGGTAATTATCTTAACAGACTCATCTTTACTCAAATATCTTCTTAGCCTTGTAATATAAACATCTAAACTTCTTGCATTTAAATAATCATCCTCTTTCCAAATCGTATGCAAAATATTTTCTCTTGTTACAACAATATTCATATTCTCTGCCAAAATTCCTAACAACTCATTATCTTTCGTTGTCAAATTCTGCACTTCAATTTCTTGAGATATAGAATTGTAATATTTAAGTTGCTTTGTATCATAATCAAACTTAAAATTACCAAAACTAAATTCCTTTTTCATTTTTTTTAAAGGAATATTCTCTCTTCTAAATTTAATTCTATCTACCTTAATCAATAATTCCTCTAATTCTATTGGCTTAATCAAATAATCTTCTGCACCAAGTCGTAATCCATGCAAGCGATATTTTTTATCACCTCTAAATGAACAGAAGAGAAAGCTCGTAAGCAAGTTTTCAGCCTTAATAAATTCTACTACTTCTAAGCCATCCTTTTCAGGCAAATCAAGATCTAAAACACAAAGTGAATAATCCTCTTTATTTAAACAATCGATAGCAGTCTTACCATCCCCTACTACTGTACAAACATAACCTTTTAATGAAAAGGCCTCATGCAATAATTGAGCAAATTCCGAATCGCTATCCGCTATTAACACTCTAAACAACATATCTTTGTGGTTTTAGATATTAAACTTTTACAAAAAACTAATCAACCATTTTAAAAAGTCTTCCCCACCTTACTTTCTTCATTAAAGATTGGTCTTTATTAAGCGACATCCATACAAGAGAAGCCTTTCCTACGATATGGTCCTCTGGAACGAAGCCCCAATAACGACTATCTGCCGAATTATGACGATTATCTCCCATCATGAAATAGTAATCCATTGAGAAAGTATAGTTATCTGCCTTTTTACCATTTATATAGTAGCCATCAGATTTTCTTTCCAAAGTATTCTTTTCAAAAACTGTGATTACCCTTTCGTAAAACATTAAATTCTCTTCATTAAGCTCCACTGTCATTCCTTTTTCTGGTATTGTAATAGGACCATAGAAGTCATTATTCCAATTTAACGCCTCATTGTGAGGAAACATATTAACATCTCCAAACCCTTTCTTTGTTATAACAGGAGAAATCTCTTCTACATAAGGCATTTTCTCAACTTGCTTTTTCAATTCCTCAGAAAGAGGCAACGTAGCGTAGTTTACAAGTTTGCTAACGTCTACACTATCAACTCCTGCCTGTAAAAGGAAGCCTTGTTTGTCGAATATATCAGGATGAATGAATAGTTTGCAATAATATTTTGTTTGTTGCTGATTGTTTCCTATTAAAACATCTCCTTCAAGTGGCTCTACCTCAACAAAAGGGTTAGAAGAAAGAACGTCTATCTGTTGTTGAGTAAGATTTATGTAATAAAAATAATACATCATAGCCATATCCTCCTTAGAAACGCCTATTTCCAGCAATTCTTTCTCGTTAAGGGTAGAATTTTCCGTAGTTTTTATTTTATGAGTTAATTGAAAATCTTTCGGACTCTCGATAGGCTTTCCGTCAATGTGCACAACAGCATTCTCAATCGAAAGAACCTCACCCGGAAGCCCAATACAAGTTTTTATAAAGTTCTCTTTCTTATCTATTGGTCGAGATATAATTTCTCCAAACTCATCTTTATTAGACCAAACTCTATCTCTACCATAACGTCTTACCAAAGCATAATAACTTTCGTTTGATTGATAATAAGTAGACACAGTATCGCCGTCAGGATAGTTAAACACAACGGCATCTCCACGTTCAACCTTTCCTAATCCCGGCAAACGATGATAATCAAGCTCTATCCAATCAAGATAACTCTTTATATTCAAGCCCGGAATTGTGTGGTGCATCAAAGGAAGCGCCAAAGGTGTATTTGGAACTCGTGGTCCGTATGCTAATTTGCTAACAAATAAACAATCACCTACAAGCAATGATTTCTCCATTGATGAAGA
>JAEIGA010006909.1_pt1 | contig 17248 bp, 13 predicted proteins | sample 9270691 | NCBI WGS metagenome assembly JAEIGA01 (sample SAMN17057246, study PRJNA624740) | gut metagenome | biome: biome; isolation source: fecal sample | host: Bos grunniens | place: China: Xizang | collected 2019 | reverse complement strand
GTTGTAGGCCTCGACCACGTCGCCCACTTTGATATCATTGAAGTTTTCGATGTTCAAACCACACTCCATACCCATGACAACCTCTTTCGCCTCATCTTTGAAACGTTTGAGACTGCCAAGTTCACCCGTGTAGATGACAATACCGTCGCGAATCAAGCGCACCTTGCTGCTCTTGAAGATTTTACCCTCCTTGACAATACAGCCGGCGATGGTACCCACTTTGCTGATTTTGAAAGTCTGCTGGATTTCGGCAGAGCCCGTGATTTCCTCTTTCTGCTCCGGCGCCAACATACCCTCGATACCATCTTTGATTTCGTTGATAGCGTCGTAGATGACAGAGTAAAGACGAATCTCGATTTCCTCTTTTTCAGCCAATTTCCTAGCCGCAGCGCCCGGACGAACCTGGAAGCCAATGATGATGGCGTCAGAAGCCGCAGCCAAAAGCACGTCACTTTCAGAAATGGCACCCACCGCTTTGTGGATCACATTTACGTGAACCTCCTCGGTAGAAAGCTTGATGAGGGAGTCAGACAAAGCTTCGATAGAGCCGTCCACGTCACCTTTGACAATGACATTGAGTTCCTTGAAGTTACCAATGGCAATACGACGTCCGATTTCCTCCAAAGTCATGTGCTTCTGGGTCTTGATACCCTGGATACGAATGAGCTGCTCACGTTTGTTGGCGATTTCCTTCGCCTCTCTTTCGTCGGCAAGCACATTGAATTTCTCACCGGCAGTAGGAGCACCGTTCAGACCAAGAATAGACACAGGGCTGGAAGGACCCGCCTCGCTGACCTTCTGTCCACGCTCGTTGAACATCGCTTTCACGCGGCCATAGTAACTTCCACTCAAAATCATATCGCCCACGTGCAAAGTACCGTTCTGTACCAAAATCGTAGCCACATATCCACGACCTTTGTCCAAAGCCGATTCGATAATAGCACCGCTCGCACGTTTGTCGGCACAAGCTTTGAGTTCCAACATATCCGCCTCAAGCAATACTTTTTCAAGAAGTTTATCTACATTGAGACCTTGTTTGGCAGAAATTTCCTGGCACTGGTATTTACCACCCCATTCTTCCACCAAAATGTTCATATTGGCAAGTTGCTCACGAATCTTCTCGGGGTTGGCGCCCACTTTATCTATCTTATTGATAGCGAATACCATAGGTACGCCCGCTGCTTGAGCGTGGTTGATAGCTTCCACCGTCTGGGGCATGATGGCGTCGTCCGCAGCGACAATGATAATCGCTACGTCGGTCATCTTGGCACCACGGGCACGCATGGCAGTAAAGGCTTCGTGACCCGGCGTATCCAAGAAGGTGATTCTTCTGCCGTCTTCCAATTTGACATTGTAGGCACCGATGTGCTGGGTAATACCACCCGCTTCACCCGCAATCACATTGGATTTGCGAATGTGGTCCAAAAGTGATGTTTTACCATGGTCAACGTGTCCCATCACCGTGATGACAGGGGGGCGGGGAGTGAATTCTCCTCCCTCATCCTCATCCTGGGAGATGGCCTCGCTCAAATCAGTGGTAACAAATTCAACCTCATAGCCGAACTCTTCCGCTACCAAAACCAAGGTTTCAGCGTCCAGACGTTGGTTGATGGAAACCATGATACCCAAAGTCATACATGCCGCAATGACATTGTTTACCGGGGTATTGTTCATCAAGGTGGCCAAGTCGTTTACGGTAACGAACTCGGTAACCTTGAGGATTTTCTTTTCCATCTCCTGCTGCTCCATTTCCTCCTGCATCTTGTTGGCAGCAGCCTCTCTTTTCTCTTTGCGGTATTTGGCACCGAAGGCGTTCTTGTTTTTGCCTTCGTTCATACGCGCATACGTATCCTTGATTTGTTTTTGAATCTCTTTCTGCATTTCCTCCTCTTCGGCGGCCGTCATGACGGGTTTGAATTTCTCTTGCCCTTTTCTGCGTTTGCCTTGTCCGGGAGCAGGTGCATTATTGTGTTTGTTGTCGTTCTTACGAGATTCTTTGTGTGAAGGAACATTTTCGCTGGCAACCTTGTTGATGTCCACCTTTTGGGTGCCACCACTGCTGATACGCTCGCGTTTTTTGTTCTTCTTGGGCGTGTTAAACTGGCTGAGGTCAATCTTGCCGGTTACTTTCGGTCCGCTCAATTTGGGGACCTCAATCACCGCCTCACGAGGCTCAGGTGCAGGCGTCTCGCTTTCTTTTACCTCGGCTTTCACTTCTGCCACTTTCTCTTCAGCCTTCTCCTGAATTGCTTCAGGGGCTTTTTCAGGGGCAGGAGCGCTTTCTTCCACCTTGGCAGTTTCCTTCTTCTTTTTCTTGTTGAACTGATCCAAGTCAATTTTGCCCGTGATTTTCAAACCGCCGATTTTTTCAACAGGAGCTTCTGCTTCAGGCGCTTTTTCTTCGGGTTTTGCCTCTTCGACCGTTTTAGGAGCCGGCTTTTCTTCGACTTTTTCTTCCGCCTTGATCGCCACCTTCTCTTCTGTTTTGGGGGCAGGCTTCTCTTCTACAGCCTTTTTAGCCGCAGCTTTTTTTACCTCGCCCTCGCTCTCTTTATTGATGGCGCTGAACGTGGTACTTTTAATCACAACCTCGCGTCCGCCATCTTCCTCTTCTCCGTCCTCTTTCTTTTTGTTGGCGTTTTCGATGATTTCCTTGTATTTGATGATGGTTTTGTCTGCCTCTTGTTTGGCTTGCATTTCACCACCAAATTCTTTTTCAAAGAGTTTTTTTACATCCTCGGGAACCTTGGCGTTGGGATTTCCGTCAGCGACTTCATGCCCATTTTTGCTAAGGAACTCAAGTACGGTACTTAGACCGATATTAAATTCTTTGGCAAGTTTACTAATTCGTATATCTCCCATTATCTTAACTTTACAGGATTAGTCTTCAAATTCAGCGCGGAGAATTTCAAAAATCTCAGCAACGGTTTCTTCTTCAAGGTCTGCTCTTCTGGCTATATCCTCCGGATCTCGTGCGAGAACGCTCTTGGCCGTGTCACAACCGATGGATTGAAGTTTTTCGATAATCCATTGATCGATGCCGTTGCCATATTCTTCGTTGCTTGCGTTGTCATTTGAGAATTCGCTCAAAAGCACATCGTCTTCCTCTTCTTCCTGAGCGGTCACGTCTCTCCAAACCTCGATCTCTTTGCCAACCAACATGCCGGCGAGTTTGATGTTGCAACCTCCTTTACCAATACCTTTCTTCACCTCGTCAGGGTGCATGAATACTTTGATTTTGTCTTCTTCAGGACTCATGACGATAGAGGAAATCTTGGCGGGATTAAGGGCGCGCTGGATAAGAAGCTGGGTGTTGGAGGTCCATTGAATTACGTCGATATTCTCGTTACGCAACTCTTTTACGATGCCGATGATACGGGCACCTTTTACACCGATACATGCTCCGATGGGGTCAATGCGCTCGTCATAGCTTTCTACAGCCACTTTGGCTCTTTCACCCGGAATACGTACCACTTTCTTGATGGTGATAAGTCCATCATAAATTTCAGGAACCTCCTGCTCGAACAAACGCTCCAAGAATTCGCCGGATGTTCTGGAAAGGATAATGTAAGGAGTGGAGTTGTTTTTCATTTCAACGTCCTTGATGATGGCTCTTACGATGTCACCTTTCTTGAAATGCTCACCCTGAATCTGCTCGCTCTTGGGCAAATGAAGTTCATTGTGGTCTTCATCCATCAAAAGCACCTCTTTGCTCCATGACTGATACACCTCACCGGTAAACAAATCACCTTTTTTGCTCAAGTATTTGTTGTAGAGATTGGCTCTTTCGATGTCCATAATGCGTCCCTGAAGATTTTGACGAAGGTTCAGGATACCACGACGACCGAAATCTTTCAAAGGAATCTTCTTTACATATTCATCACCAACTTCGAAATCATCTTCGCCCATTTCTTCAAGCTGTGCTACCGTGATTTCGCGGATAGGATCTTCCACCTGCTCCACTACGTCAAATTTCTGGTAGATTTCGCAGTCGCCTCGGTCAACATTGACAATCACGTCAAAATTGTCGGCATTTCCATATACTTTGGTCAATTGGGTGAGGAATACATCTTTCAATACACCCATCATAGTGTTGCGGTCAATGTTTTTTTGTTTTTTGAACTCCGCAAACGCATCTTTGAGGTCAATTTTCTCTTCCATAAAGTTTTATCAGATTTTATTTAATTTCAATTCTATTCAAATTCAATGTGAGGTTTTACCGCGTTGATTTGTGAGAAGGGGAGTGTCTCGTTTTTCTCCACCATCACTTTCTTTTTGCTTCCCTCCGGCTTTTCCAGACTTGTGTAGGAAAAACTGATTCCGTTTTCGTCCGCACTATCCAAGGTGGCTGTCAATTTTCGGCCCCCTTTGATGGAAATTTCTACCTTGCTTCCAATGGCTTTCTGATATTGTCCGGCCACTTTGAACGCCTGGTCCAATCCAGCCGAAGATACCGTGAGGGAATAATCCTCCTTCTCTCTGTCAAATGCCTCTTCAAAAAGTCTTGAAATCCAAGTGCAATCGTCCAACGTTATGCTGCCTTTTTCGGCCTCCACCGTTAGGCAGACATCGTTTTCTGTGCTGATGCTGATTTCTACGAAGAACAGGCCTCGTGCAACGATTTCCTGCTCAATTGCATCTTTTATGTCAGTAATGTTCATCTGCAAGTCTGTTTTGGGTATAAAGAAAGGGGACAACGCTGTCCCCTCTCAATTCACTTGCAAAGATAGCAATATATTTTTAAAATGTGCATTGATTTGCATATTTTTGCAGAAAATTAGCGTGAAATGGAACTAACAACCCAAAAAATTGCCGAGGTGCTTAACGGCCGTGTGGAGGGTGACCCCCACATTTTGATTAAGACTTTTGCCCGCATCGAGAGCGGGAAACCCGGCGCCATCTGTTTTTTTGCCAATCCTAAATACGAGAAATACGTCTATACCAGCAAAGCCTCTGCGATTATCATCAATGAGGATTTTCAGCTCACTCAGCCCGTATCTGCGACCCTGATTCGTGTGCCCAATGCGTATAGCGCTGTAGCCGCTCTGCTTGATTATGTGACGGCGCAAAAGCGTTCATACAAGCGTTACAGAGGCCGTCATAGCGTGATTCGTTGGTCGTCCAAATTGGGAAAGAAGGTGTATGTGGGAGAAAATTCCTATATCGGTGAGCATAGCAAGGTCGGTTCTTATACCAAAATATATCCCCAGGTTTATATCGGAGATAATGTGACCATCGGCGACTATTGTATCCTATACCCCGGGGTGAAAATTTATTCTGGCAGCGTCATCGGTAATCGTGTGATTCTTCAGGCGGGTGCGGTCATCGGAAGCGATGGCTTTGGCTTTGCCCCCCAGACCGACGGCTCATACAAGAAAATCGAGCATAACGGCAACGTGATTATCGAGGATGATGTAGAAATCGGAGCCAATTCGACTGTGGATAAGTCACAGATGGGTTCTACCATCATTCACAAAGGAGTCAAAGTCGATAATCTCGTGCAGATCGCCCACAATGTCGAGGTGGGTGAGCATACCGTCATGTGTGCCCAGACCGGAGTGGCCGGCTCGACCAAAATCGGAAAATTCTGCACCTTGGCAGGGCAGGTCGGCGTAGTCGGACATATCAGTATTGCGGATAAGACCATGGTAGCCGCCAAGACTTCGATTATCAAGTCTATAACCCAAGAGGGATCTATCTATCAAGGCAATCCCGGCTTCGATCATAACGAATTTAAACGTGCCTATGTTCAATTCCGCAAGAGTGGACGTGTAAATAACAAATAAATCACTACCTTTGCGAAATTTTTATAAGTATCTCTATGTTTCAAAGAACATTAAAGAAAGCCTGCTCGTTTGAGGGAAAAGGATTACACACGGGAAAGCCCGTCAAAATGACCATAAATCCTGCTCCCGCATCTACAGGAATACGTTTTGTACGTACCGATGTTGGCGAAGAGGCTGTTGTTGAAGCGCTGGCGACCCATGTTTCCAATACCGCCCGCAGTACAACTTTAACCCAGAACGGCGTCAATGTCATTACCGTAGAACATGTGCTTTCAGCCCTGACAGGAATGGGGATTGACAATGCGCTCATCACCTTGGATAATGAAGAGGTTCCCATTTTGGACGGAAGTGCCAAATTGTATTGTGAGGCTATTTTGGCCGGTGGTATTCAGGAGCAGGAGGCAGAGCGCCAATATATCGAATTGAAAGAGGAAGTGGTCTTTGAAGATAGCGTGAAAGGCATCAAGGTGGTGGTAAGCCCAACTGATGAAGCGCCTTCTTACGATATAACCGTGGATTTCGGTTCTCAAGTGGTCGGTGTTCAGCAGGCACATTGGGATGAGGGTGTTGATTATGCAGCTGAAATCGCATCTTGCCGCACTTTTGTCTTCTTTCACGAAATTGAATATCTTTTCAAGAACAATCTGATTAAAGGTGGCGATGTAAATAATGCCATCGTCATTATAGAACATCCTATTACCCAGGAACGTCTGCAAACCATTTGTGAAGGGCTTTCTTTCCCGACTCCCGAGAAAGCAGAAGTGGGATATTTGAGCCCGCTTCGTTATGAAAACGAATGTGCCCGCCACAAGATGTTGGATTTGCTGGGTGATTTAAGACTTTGCGGCGGTTTCTTGAAAGCCAAGGTTAGTGCCGTAAAAACAGGCCATTTTGTCAATACGCAAGTGGCTAAAATGTTAATCGAGAGAAATAAATAGTATGACTAAAATTCATCCTTTAGCTACTGTACATCCCAATGCCAAATTGGGCGAGGATGTAGAAATCGGTCCCTATGCTTATGTAGATGAGTATGTAACGATAGGTGATCGTTGTAAAATTTTGCCCCACGCTACGATTTTTAATTATGTGGAAATGGGAACGGATTGCACCGTTTTCCCGGGCGCTGTGATTGGTGCTGTTCCGCAGGATTTGAAATTTGACGGGGAAGTGACTTATGTCCGTATCGGCAACAGAGTGAATATCCGTGAATGTGCAACCATCAACCGTGGTACCAAAGCCAGCGGAAAGGGTGTTACCCAAATCGGCGATGATGTTCTGCTCATGTCCTATACCCATGTCGCTCACGATTGTACTGTTGGAAATCATTGTATTTTAGTGAGTTATGTGGGAATCGCCGGAGAGACGGATGTGGATGATTGGGCCATTATCGGTGGCGGTGCCGTAGCACACCAGTTCTCCAAAATCGGTAAGCATGCGATGGTCAGCGGCGGTAGTAAAATCAACAAGGATATTCCTCCTTATTCCCTCTGCGGTCGTGACCCTATTTCCTTTGCGGGCGTTAATATCGTGGGCCTTCGTCGCCGTGGCTATACTTCCGAACAAATCCGTGAAATCAAGGATATGTATGACTTGATTTATAACAGCGGCATGAATGTCAGTGACGCTTGTGCACGTATCCGTGATGGATTTGCTCCGAGTGAAGAGAAAGACGTGATTTTGAGTTTTATTGCTTCTTCTAAACGTGGTATCGTGAAGGGTATGGGAAGCAACGTCTCCAAAGGCGACCTCGAATAATGTCCCTTCTTTTATCCACTGCTTATTTTCCGCCGCTTGATTATTTTGCGGCCATAGCATCACAAGCTACACTTGCCGGTAATATTACGCCGGCAAGTATTGTTTTGGAGGCGCACGAACATTATTGCAAACAGAGTTGGCGCAACCGTTGTACGCTATTGACAGCGTCTGGGAAAGAAAATCTGATTGTGCCCATCGTGCACTCCCAACATCATATTCCCATTCGAGAGCTCAAAGTGGATTATTCTACGCCTTGGTTGCGCGTTCATCAGACGGCCATCTCTTCTGCCTATGGCCATTCTGCTTTTTTTGAGCATTATAAAGATGAGATTTTTGCCATTTTAGATTCAAGGCCTGCCTTTCTTTTTGATCTGAATCTCCAGCTGCTCGAATTTTTGCTCTCGGCTATTCATCTTCCGTACACACTCTCTTTCACGGACTCTTATCAGGCCGAATATCCCGAGCTGTGGGATTTGCGAACGGAATTGAGTCCAAAAAAGGCTTCTCTTTTTGAGTGTGAGAAGCCTTATTATCAAGTATTTTCAGAGAAATTTCCTTTTACGGACCATTTGTCAATTCTCGACCTGCTCTTTAATGAGGGACCTGACAGTCTGACTGTTTTGGCGAGAATGAAAAAACGATAAGATCTGATTCAACGCGTTTAGAATCGCCATCCCAATGTGAGGACGCCTGTCCACAACATTTTTTCTACCAGAAGTTCGGGAGCTTGTACCACAACAGTTCTACTTATGTCGTGAATATCGTCATAGGGGTAGAAATACTCGGAAGGGGAAAACTTCGCGGCCAAGGCAAAATCAGCGAAGAAACTGTTTTTGCTGCTGTAGCCCAAACCAACGCTAACTGTATGTCTTCCGAATTTTCCGATATTGGAAATATCTTGTGAAGATTCTCCGTTTGCCGCAGTGAAAACAAAAGGATCGGTCAGCAAATTGTAGCCGGCACGGGCAAACAGGGTGTTGGCGATGTTGAATTCGGTTCCGATGCGGAGATTGTGTCCAATCGTGTATGTTTTGCTGATTTCATTGTTGAGGTCTTCCCATTCGGAGTTGTTCAATTCATTGCTATTGAATTCCATTTTGTCATAAGGACTGCATTCATAATCCACGCTGATAACACAGAACTTTCCAATGATTCCGGCGATACCGAAATTAGCTCTCATCGGGTTCTCGATGGAAAATTTATTGTGATAAGTCGGACTGTCTTCGCTACCTCCGAACATGGAATTGTCAAAGTTGTTGATGGCGTAGCTTCTGTATTTTTCTGTGTAATTGACGTAAGTTGGTGTCTGAATGGCTGCTCCTACTCTTAAATACTGTGTAGGAGTGTAGATAAAACCAAACTTGCCATATACGCCGGTGCCTTTGGTCGTAATCTGATAACCATATTTGGCACTTTTCCAGCGAGTATTATACGTGTTTCCGTCAATGGTATATTCACAATTGTATTTGCTGGGGTCGATGGCGCTTTCTTTAAAGAAATCTTCGTATTCGTAGTTGATATCCGTGATGCCGACATTGACTCCGAAGAAGAATTTTTTAGAAAAGTTGAAGCCTACATTAAAGACATAGTCGTTTTTACTTCCATCGATATGACGTCCCCAATTCTGATCCAAACCACCTCCGTTTTTCAACATAATGTCATAGGTGCCGTCTCCGTTGTCAATGGCATCTTCTGTTACAGCCAGGTACTTCTTATCTTCACCCGTAATGTTGCTGATCATGCCGGTGCGGTAAGCCAGGCAAAGATCGAATGGTGCTTGGTCAAAGCAATCGGATTTGTCGAAAACACTGTTGGAGATTTTTCGGTCGCCGGCTGCCTGGGCAAGGGCACTCAAAAATGAACTGTTGCGGTTCGTGCCGAATGCGTTTGACTTTTCCGAAAAATCATTGGTTATATTGGAGACAAAGCCGACAGATATACCGTTGAGAAAATTATTGCCGAGTTGGAAATCCATTACGAAGCCCACATTGGGAAGACGAAATGTAGAGTGCGATTCATCGTTTTGCGTGTAGGAGTTTGCATTTTCCCAAAAGCCTTTTGTGCTTGTTTTGCTGAGGTTAAATCCGGGGCTTACTGTCACTTGACTAAATCCCGCAGTTGCTGAACCTGCAGGATTTATATTGATGGAACCAAGGTCTCCACCCAATGCGGTAAAAGCGTTTCCCATGGCGAACGTACGTGCGCTTCCTATGTAGTCGTATTCGCTGTATTTATAAGCGTCGCGTGGAGTCTGCGCTAGAAGGCTACTTGAAAATCCAAGAAGTAACAATGTTGTTATAAATCTTGATTTTTTGAGTATTGTATTCTGTTTCATATCTATTTATGCTTCTGGTGAATAGCTTTTTGCTTACATTATAATTCGTGAATCTTTGATGAGAAAAACGATGGTTTAGCGTCGTACTCTTCCGGAAGATCCGTTGTATGAAGAGCTTCTTCCGCCCGAATATGATCCTCTGTTGCTGGATGAGGAGCTGCCTCTGTAACTGGAGGACGAACTACTTCGACTGCTTGAAGATGAACTACCTCTGTTGCTGGATGAGGAGCTGCCTCTGTAGCTGGAAGACGAACTGCTTTTTCTTTCGGATGAAGAACTACCTCTCTTGTAAGAAGACGACCCTCTTTTACTCTCGGATGACGAACTACCTCTGTTGTAGGAAGAGGAATTGTTCCGACTGCTGGAAGAGGAATCAACCTTTTTATTGATGGGATTTCTTCCGTTCATAGAGGCGTTGTTGTTCCTGTTGCCGGAACCCTCTTTTTCAACTCGTCCTCCTTGTCCCGGTCGATCCGGCCTGCTGGACCCGATAGGCCCATCTTTGCGTGGTCCGTGCGTGATGCGGTTGTTCTCATGCCAAGGGCGATTATTGGGCTTGTGAGAGGGCTTGTGTATGCCGGGACGGTGGGGCGGTCTGGGGCGAATAACAGGTCTGTGATGAGGCCAATAGTGATACCAAGGGTCGTTCCAACTGTACCACGGATCGTGCCAGCTGTACCAAGGGTCGTGCCAGTAGCGCCATGACGGGCTATGCCAATGGAAACTCCAAGAGGGATAGAATCCATAATAATAACGATATGCGAGCGAACGTCTCAAATAAGGCGCATAATTCCAGTATGGATCGTAGGTATATACGACTTTGATATCCAAGGTGGGAGAAGGTGTATTCAATGTGAGTTCTTCTTCCAAATCATCATCTACATAAGTGGGGGCTTGAACATAACCAACACCTCCGTTGTAAATTCCGTCATAGAAAGTCTGGGAATCTCCTGAGGAATAAAGAATTCCGCAGGACGAAAGCATCAATACAGAGAGAATGCTCGTTAAAATATTAAAGCTCTTTTTCATATAATTTTTGTATCTTTGTGCCGCAATTGTCGTGCCATGTCTCGCAATTGTCGTGCCGTTGTCAAATCTGTCCCCAAGTTTACCTTATAGACGGATTTTCAGGCCCTAAGTTAAGAAAATTTCCAAAAAAGTTGTCAAGATGGCAAAAGAAGTTACCGAAAGAGAAGATAATTATTCACAGTGGTATAATGACCTTGTTGTGAAAGCTGATTTGGCGGAACAGTCCGCCGTTCGTGGATGTATGGTTATCAAACCCTATGGCTATGCTATTTGGGAGAAGATGCAGCGCGTGTTGGACGATATGTTCAAAAAGACAGGTGTGCAGAATGCCTATTTCCCTCTTTTTATTCCTAAATCTTTTTTCAGTCGTGAGGCCGAGCACGTGGCAGGATTCGCCAAAGAGTGTGCGGTGGTAACGCACCATCGTCTGATGAATGACCCGGATGGAAAAGGAGTGGTGGTCGATCCTTCAGCCAAATTGGAGGAGGAATTGATTGTACGTCCTACTTCAGAAACCATTATCTGGAATACCTACAAGAACTGGGTGACTTCTTGGAGAGATCTTCCCATTCTTTGTAATCAATGGTGTAATGTGGTTCGCTGGGAGATGCGTACCCGTCTTTTCTTGAGAACCGCAGAGTTTTTGTGGCAGGAGGGCCATACGGCTCACGCTACTTCGCAGGAGGCGCAGGAAAAGGCACTTGAAATGGTGAATGTATATGCTGATTTTGCCCGCAATACCTTGGCGCTTCCCGTTGTCGTAGGTCACAAGAGCCCCAACGAGCGTTTTGCAGGTGCTTTGGATACGATGACGATTGAGGCGATGATGCAGGATGGTAAGGCTTTGCAGGCAGGTACCTCCCACTTCCTTGGCCAAAATTTTGCGAAATCATTCAATGTGCTCTTTACCAACAACAAAGGTCAGCAGGAATATGTGTGGGCAACTTCTTGGGGTGTATCTACCCGTTTGATGGGCGCTTTGATTATGGCACACGGAGATAACAACGGTCTGGTATTGCCTCCGAAGTTGGCTCCTATTCAGGTTGTGATGGTTCCTATCTATAGAAAAGAAGAGGAATTCAATGCGATTTTGGAGAAGATGGATTCCATTAAAAAGGAATTGGAGCAGTTGGGTATTTCTGTAAAAATCGATGACCGCGATTCACTTCGCCCCGGATTCAAGTTTGCCGAGTGGGAACTCAAAGGTGTGCCGGTTCGTATGGCTATCGGTCCTCGTGATTTGGAAGCCGGTACTGTGGAAGTAGCACGCCGAGATACCTTGACCAAAGAATCTATGTCTTTGGAGGGCATTGCTCCTGTAATTGCTAAACTTTTGGACGAGATTCAGGACAATATCTATCAGAAAGCCCTTGCTTTCCGTGATAACAATACCAGAAAATGCGATTCTTGGGAAGAATTTAAGACGGAAATCAAGAAAGGTGGCTTCTTGCTTTGTCATTGGGATGGTACTCCCGAGACGGAGGAGAAAATCAAAGAGGAGACGAAAGCGACCATACGTTGTATCCCCATGGATTCCTACGTATGTGAAGAGGAGGGTACGTGTATATATAGCGGCAAACCTTCTAAAGGAAGAGTTGTGTTTGCTATCTCTTATTAGTAGTTAGTATCTTATTGATAATTAAAACCTTAACCCTGTATGAAAAAACTATTTAGTATTGCGCTTTTGTTTTGTGCGATGGCTGCTTATGCCCAGAATCCCGCAGAGCAGGCTGCCCTTGATATTGCGAATTCTGAGTTGGCAGAGCCTGTAAAACCCAAGCCCTCTGAATTTTGGAATTTGGATTTCACCGGAAATTTGAACTACGGTGGTACTTTCTTGCAGAATTGGGCTGCCGGTGGTGATGCACAATCACACAACCTCAGAGCTTTTATTGATGCCAATGCCAATTATAAAAAGGACGAAATTTTCTGGAAAAACCGTCTTCAATTGGACTTTGGATTCTTGTATGCATCGTCTAAACCTTTGTTGCAAAAGAGCGACGACCGCATTTATTTGGAGTCTAAATTTGGTTACAATTTGGCAAAAAATGTCTTCCTTTCTGCCAACTACGACTTCAAGAGCCAGTTTGCCAGAGGTTTTGAATATAAAACTCCTAGCGGTACTCCTGAGGGTGCAGACGGCGAGTTCTCTACTGAACAATGGAAAGGCGCTCGTGTATTGAAATCCAATTGGTTGGCTCCTGCTTATACCAACCTCGCTATCGGTTTGGATTGGGACGTAGCCAAATGGTTCTCTATGAGTTTCGCCCCTCTTACTGGTGGTTTTGTTATCGTGCAAGATGCCGAGTTGCGTAAGGCATACGGTATGGCTCGTGACAAAGACTACGAGGCAGAGTTGGAGGCCAAAGGTCTTTCTTACGACACTGCATTGGCCAATTACAAAGCCAACGCATCAGATGAGAATTTGGCAGAGTTGAAGAAATTCTACAAGTCCTCTCGTTTCGAGCTTGGTGCGCAGTTGAAATTGAACTTTAATGTTACTGTAAACGACAATTTCAAATTCACCAGCCAGGTTGTTGCCTTTACCGACTATTTGATGATGAATAAGGTGGACAAAGGTTATATCCGTTTGAACTGGGACAACCGCATCGATTTCTCTTTGACCAAATTCCTCTCATTGAACTTCATTACCAATATGATTTACGACAGCAAAGTAATGATTGCTGGTAAAGATGGTGTAGAGAAGCAGCGTGTGCAATGGAAAGAGGGTTTGAGTATCGGATTTACCTATAAAATTGCCAATAAATAATGAAAATTCTTCTGGCTGTCAGCGGCGGCTTGGACTCTATGACTATGTCCTATCTGGCTTTGCGAGCAGTCAAAGGAGATTTTTATAACCCCTATTTTGAGCGGTTCCAGGAAGCAGAACTTGGAATCGCTCATTGTAATTTTCATTTGAGACCGGGCGAGTGTGATGAAGATGCCGCATTGGTGGAGTCTTGGGCTGCACAACACGGTTTGGCTTTTCATCGGGCGGATTTTGAAACTGAAAAATATGCGCAGGAGCATGGGGTAAGCCTAGAAATGGCAGCCCGTGAATTGCGTTATTGCTTTTTTGCCGAATGTTGTTGCCAATATGGTTATCGATTCGTCTGCGTGGCACACAATGCTGACGATAATGCCGAAACACTCTTGCTCAATCTGCTTCGTGGCTGTGGTTTGAAGGGGATTCAGGCGATGCGAGAAGAAAGTGCATTGCCTTATGCAGATGAAGAGGTGGGGGTTTTACAGGGACAGACTAACGTTTTGTTGCTACGTCCATTGCTTTCTTCGACGCGTTCAGACTTGGAAAAAGTGGCTCATGAACAGCAGATTCCCTATCATGAAGATCGCACCAATGCAGAGCCCTTTTGCAAGCGTAACATTTTGCGAAACAAGGTTTTCCCTATTTTGAAGGAGATAAATCCCTCGTTTGTCGGGAATTTTCAACGTGATATCGAGAATTTTCGTCGTGCCGGATCTGCGTTGGATGCCTATTTGTCGCCGCTTCTAACCTCGCTTGCCCACCAAGATGCCGCAGGAGCGATTTCATATCGTCTGGCTGATTTTCCCGCAGAAGCCAAAGAAGAATTGCTCTACCGCATTTTAAGTCAATTTGGCTTTCAGCAGCAGACTTTCAAGTCCATTTTACAGCTAAAGAATATGGGCGAAACCCGTTGCTATATGAGCAAGACGCATCGCTTGCAAGTAAAGGATAAGCAGTTGTTTTTTAGACCGATAGGGGAGGTAGTCTTGCCTGTTACTTGCGAGGTGAATTATATTGCGTATCAGGACGATATGTCCCTAAAAACGCCTCGCGGGACAAGTATGTTGGATGCGGATGCCTTGCCATCGGACGCTTGTTTGCGCGCATGGGAAAATGGGGATTGGATTTGTCCTTTGGGAATGGGAGGCAAAAGGAAGAAAATCAGTGATTTATTTGTGGATTTGCATTATACGCAAGAAGATAAAAAACGGGCTCTGGTGTTAGCAGAACCCGATTCTCATCATGTTTATGCACTGGTTGGAGAGCGAATTGACGAGGCGGTGAAAGTGCTTCCCGGTCGCACCCGAACCTTGATGGTGTTGAAAATTACAGAATGTTAAGGCATTGTTCCTTAATCTTCTCTAACTCATCTTTCATCTGTACGACAATCTTCTGAATTTCAACGTGATTGGCTTTGGAGCCGGTGGTATTGATTTCGCGTCCCATTTCCTGGGCAATAAATCCTAATTTCTTACCGGCTGAGTCTTCAATGTCAAGGGTATCCAAAAAGTAACGGCAGTGCTGACGCAGGCGTACTTTTTCCTCATTGATGTCCAATTTTTCCAAATAATAAATAATCTCCTGTTCAAGTCGTTGTTTGTCGGGAGTCAGTTGGGCATCTTCTATCTTCTTTAAAATGTCTGCTCGTATGGCCTCTGTGCGCTCTTTTTCGTATTTTTCAACTTCATCCACATAGGAGAGGATGCGCTCCACTTTCTCACTGACATCCTTTTTGAGACATTCACCCTCCTGCTTGCGGAAATTGCACAAATTTTCTATGGCGTCGTCCAAGGCTTTTTCTACCAGATGCCAATTATCTTCCGTAATCAGCTCTTCCTTCTTTCCATCCAGCACTTCAGGCATTTTCAAAAGCGTGCTCAAGAGTTCGCTCCCATTGCCTTTGATTTCGCCCAATCCAAGTTCTTCCGACAAGCTCACAATCTGGTTGAAATAATTTTTAGCCGAACTGATGTTGATTTGCTTGCAGTTCTCGGCGTTGCTTGCTTCCCAACTGACAAACATATCGATGCTGCCTCGGGTGAGTTTGTCAGCAATTTTTTTGCGGATATAGATGTCTTTCTCTTTGGGAATCAGCGAACTTTTAACAGATATGTCCGCATTTTTGCCATTGAGGCTTCTGATTTCAATATTTAATTTTCCTCCGTCAAGCAGGGCTTCTCCTCTGCCGTAACCCGTCATAGATTTTATCATACTCTGATTCTTTAGAATTTCTGCAAAAATAACCATTCCTTTTTAAAGCAGTTGAAATTATTTTATAAATTTGTATTTGGTATGAAGACTTTTTTGAAAATCGGGTCACTTCTGACCTTTCTTTGCATTCAGATTGTTGGATATAGGGCCAGTGCTGCGGATTATGCCGTAGTCGGCGTTTCGACTGCTTATTTGCGGTCGGCAGCAGATTATGAATCGGCTTTGGAAACCCAGGAATTGATGGGTACCGTCGTTCGTGTGATAGACAAAGACAGATATTGGTGCAAAGTGGAGTCTCCCCAGCCTTATACGGCGTGGTGTACCGATAGGGTGCTGGTGCCGATGGATTCTGCGGCAGTGGCTGTCTATATGGCGGCTCCCAAATATATCTGTACCGCATGGGTGACCTCCATCCTGAATGCTCCCTCCAAACAGGCACAGGTGCTCTCGGATATGGTTTTGTTCAACCAGGTGCGCGTAGTGCTGAAGCCCAATGGTAAACCCTTGATAAAGAGGGGGTTTGCGGCGGTGTTGATGCCGGATGGAACGCAGGCGTGGGTGGATAGGAAGGATGTGGCGACGCAGGGGGAGAACGAGCGTTCTTTTAAGGCGACGACACAAGGTAAACGGGAGGCGATGCTGCGTTTTTCCAAGCAGTTTCTGGGGATTCCCTACCTCTGGGGCGGAATGTCTCCCAAGGGATTTGATTGCAGTGGCTTGGTCAGGACTATTTATCAACATCAGGGCGTGGTGCTGCCTCGAAACGCATCCCAAATGGCACGGTTGGGACGTGAGGTGAAGACGGAGGAAATGCAACCCGGTGATTTGATGTTTTTTGGAGTCGGGGATAAAGTGACCCATGTGGCGATGTATCTGGGAGCTGGACGTTTTATCCATTCTTCTCACAAGGTGCGTATCAATTCGATCTCCCCCTCCGCCGAGGATGTCTATGAGAATATGCACAAGCTCCTTTTCTGCCGCAATCTTTTAGATTGAGCGGATTGATATATCATTTCAAATATGTATATTTGCAGGCGAAATTTAATATAAAGATGGAAGAGAAAAATGCTCCTGTAGCGGAGCCTACTAAAACCCTCAATTTCTTAGAGGAAATTATCGAAAAAGACCTTGCAGAAGGCAAGTTTCAAGATGGAATTCTAACGCGTTTCCCGCCCGAACCGAACGGTTATTTGCATTTAGGACATGCGAAGAGCCTTTGCATCAATTTCGGTTTGGCGCAGAAATATGGCGGTAAGACCAATTTGCGTTATGATGATACCAATCCTACCAAGGAAGATACCGAATATGTAGATGCCATCAAGGATGATATCCGTTGGCTGGGCTTCCAGTGGGAAAAGGAGTGTT
>JAEIGA010006908.1_pt1 | contig 17252 bp, 14 predicted proteins | sample 9270691 | NCBI WGS metagenome assembly JAEIGA01 (sample SAMN17057246, study PRJNA624740) | gut metagenome | biome: biome; isolation source: fecal sample | host: Bos grunniens | place: China: Xizang | collected 2019 | reverse complement strand
TCTCTTACAAAGCACTCGGTTTGCCTCTCGTCCGAGGGCGAGTTTTCGGTGGAAATGGAAAAGGTTCTGAAGAAAATGCCGGGAGCGCAAGGCGAGATGCCAAAGGCCTCCGTTGTGCTTGAGATCAACGCAAATCACCCGATAAGAGAGAAGCTTGTAAGCCTCTATGCAAACGACAAAGCCACTCTTCAGAGCTACTCTAAAATCCTCTATGCCGAGGCTTGTCTTATCAGCGGTGTTAATATCGAAAATCCCGCGGAGCTGTGCGAGCTTATCTCAGATTTGATGATAAAATAAGCGTTTTTGCAAATAACAATTTACAAAACCAAGAAAATTACGATAAATTTAAAGGAACAAGGCAAACAAAAAACAACCGATTTTTACTCAACTGTAATTGTCGGTTGTTTTTGTTTTATATACTAAGCTTTTTTAATTAAATCCAGTTTTTTAAGCCGGTATCCTTTAAAGCTTCCTTTTGCCTACTTTACCTCAGGAGTAGGAATCATAATGGTAGCAGAATCACCGGTTACAACAGAGGGGAGCTTGCCGTCCCACTTAGCAAGATAATCCGCATATTTAAGATATTCGGTAATCAAAGCGGTTTCCTCAGGAGCTTTTCCCGTAAAGTCTATGTAATATTCAACAATCTCAACACCCTCGACGTCGGTTACGGTGCGCTCCGAAATAGTAAAGCCAAGCGCTCTCGCTACCTCGATTGATTTAAGCTGGATAGACTGTGCTTCAGCGCGCGCGGTTTCTATTACCGCCTGAGCCTCGGCCTTTGCCTTTTCTATCTTCGCCTTGGCGTCAAGCTTTGCTACCTCAAGCTCCTTTTCCGCGTTTACTATCGCGGTTTGCTTCTCGTATTCAGCCTTGAGCTTTTCCTGCTCGGCTATCATTTTATCCTCAACGGTCTTCTCAAAAGCATCCGAGAAATCTATGTTGGTAAGAACAACGGCAACTATATCAACGCAATAATCGTCGCTGACTGCTGTCTTTATCGTTTTTTCAACGGTTGGAGATATGGTCGAGCGAGTTTCTATTATTTCCATCGCGGAATAGGAAGAAAGAGTTGCCTTAGCCTTTTCTGTAGCTATACTCTCTATGCGGTTACCGAGTATCTCGATAGAGCCGTACTGATTTGCTATATCTATAGCCTTTTCGAGATTTATCTTATACTGCACCGTCATAGCGATAGTCATAGTCTGCGCGTCCTTGGAGTACGCCTGAGTTGAAATCTCCATATTCTGAACCTTGGAATCGTAAATCTCATACTTTTCGGTAATCCAGAAATCAAAATACGTTCCGGGCGTTCTGACGACACGCGCCTCACCAAGATGCTTAACTACGGCTATCTGTCCCGACTCAACGGTATGAAAGCTTCCCGGGACCACGAGAAGGAACGCCAGCGCAACAACGGCTATAGCTCCGCCTAAAACGCCAAACATTTTCTTCTTTTTCAAAACAGCGAATGCTACGAGCGCCGCGCCTATGGCAAGCACAGCGAAAAACATACCGGCTAGAACTGTTCCAATTGACATAATTTTCTCCTTTAATTTTAATTCTTTATTCTTTAACGCGTCGCCTTGCGGAGAGCGCAATAAACTCTTTTATTATCCCCTTAAAGCAGCGGGGCGAAAATTCTGACTATATTTTTGAAAAACCACTCGCTCGGTGTGAGGCGCGATTTACGCTTGTCCATTTTTTCCGACTCGTCAAGAGTTTTCAAAAACTCGTCGCGCGCAGGCACGGTAGCGGCTGATTTATACGCCCACACTGCGTCCTCGTAATGGTGCACAAGGCTTCTGTAATCAAAGTTTATAGTGCCAACCACGAGATATTTATCGTCAGAAACAAAGGTCTTTTCGTGTATAAAGCCCGGGCGGTATTCGTATATTTTCACTCCCGCGTCTATAAGATACGGATATGAGCTTTTGGTCATAACCTTCACGATTTTTTTATCGGCTATGCCGGGAGTTATTATTCTGACGTCAACTCCTCGGTGAGCGGCATTGCAAAGCGCTTCGGTAAGCTCGTAGTCAATAATCAGATACGGGGTGGTGATATAAACATACCTTTCGGCCTGGTTTATCAGATTTAAAAACGCGTTTTTGCCCGCCTGACGCTTGTAGGTCGGGGCAGGTCCCGATGCAAATGGGATATAATATCCGCCGTCGGCATCCTCGCACGGTCCTGTAACAGATAAAATTTCCTCGTAATCGCTGACCGTGCCGGACACGGTATCAAATGCTGACAAAAACATTTTAACAAAACCGCATACAGCCATACCTGTAAGGCGTATTCCGCCGTCCTTCCAATAGCCGAACCTCGAAATCCGGTTCACGTACTCGTCTGCGATATTGACGCCGCCCGTGTAAGCAATTTTACCGTCTATGATACAAATTTTGCGGTGGTCACGGTTGTGGTGAATGGGCGATACGCGCGGGCTGACCTTATTGAATCTGTAGGTCTTTATACCCTCGCGGCGAAGCTGCTTCTCGTATCTTGGCGGCAGGGTTTTCATACAACCTATATCGTCGTAAATCAGTCTGACGTCAACCCCCTCCCGAACCTTTTCAAGGAGAATCGTGTGTATCTCGTCCCAGAGAGTACCCTCGTCAATGATGAAATACTCGAGAAAAATGTATTTTCGAGCCGCTTTAATGTCCTCGGTAAGCGAGGCAAAATACTTTTCACCCGTGGGGAAAAACTCAGCGCTCGTGTCGCCGTAAACCTCTGCTAAGGGGTAATCGTTAATTATGGCGTTCGCCTTACCAAAGGCAAGAGAATTCTCCTCTTTAAGAGAAGAAATATACTCGCCGGCGCCACCCTCGTTTTTCAGCATTTTAAAGACGCCGCCGAGAAGCCTGGTTTCCTGCCTTGACATTTTTCTCTGGTAAAAGAGATAGTAAATTACCGGTCCGAAAATCGGCAACGCAATTATTATAAATACCCACGGCACCTTGTATTCGGGATTAGTGTTTTTGTTTATAAGGCTCAAAAACGCGGGAACGGCAAGTATCAGCGCCGCGGCAAATACGTACACCCACGAGTTGAGATTGCCAAAAAGCAAATACAAAAAAAGGGCAAGCTCAAGGCCGATAAGAAGTGCGGAAATCGCGTATCTTGAGAAAAAAGTTCTATAAAGTCTTTTTAAAAGCCTTCTCAAATTTTAACCCCCTTTTTCATTTTTTGTCAAGCTTTATTTACAAAATTACTTATTTTCGTATTCTTCTCCGTCTACGTATTCCTCAAATCTTCCTATTCCGACAAGGTCATCAACAGGGAGCGAGAATATGATAGCACCGCCCTCGGTCTTCAGTCCTGCCGCATCTCTGACAGCTTCCATAATTTTGTTTTTAAACTCGTGTGTGGTGAGGAAAAATACGCTGTCTGTTTCCTGGTCAATTGTGGTTCCGATAGCGCCCTCAGCCTTTGAATTGTTTATACTCTTGGTATGGAATACCGTAGCTCCGGTGGCACCCGCCGTGCGCGCCGCCTCTATCGCCGTATCGGTGTACTTTCTGTTTACTACTGCTATAACTAACTCGTGCATGCGGTTTTTACCTTTCTTTTTTGATATAGGAGCGCGACGCGAGGAGGAATCGTGTTTTGACTCTCCCGAAAGTATCGCGTCGTTTATGATATTTGATATTCCGGACAGCGGCATCGTAAACGCAATTCCGCGTCCCACAAGATAGAGCTTAAGTCCGTGTCCCACAGCGCTGAGTATATTATGCTCCTCGCTGCCCGGAATAAGCGACATTACTATTCTCTTCTCTATCTCATTGAAGCCGAAATACGACATATAGCTCGAGCGAGCCGTGCCGTGACCAAGTCCCGAAAAATGCACAGCCGTCGCGCATTCGTTGACAATCTCGGAAAAGCGGTTTTCGTCATTTTTATTTATTATTCCAACGAGAAGCTTTACGCGTCTTTGCTCAGCTGTCTTTTTCATCCTTGCCGCCTCCCTTCTCTGTGGATTCAATATCGCTTCTTGCGGCTTTTGGGAGCTTCTCCCTCTCATAGCCGTAATCTATAAAGCTTTCGCTCGCCGATACGAAGCGTCTGACTCTGTGCTCGGATTTGAGCCTGTATACAAGACCGCAGATCTGTATCGAAATGATAGGCGCCATAGCCACAAGCGCGACACAGCCAAACGCGTCGGTCATAACGTTTCCGCCAAGAGCATTACACGCTCCCGTGCAAAGAGGGAGAACGAAGGCGCTCATCATAGTACCGCTGGCAACTCCGCCCGAGTCGAACGAGATACCTACGAAAATTTTAGGAACAAAAAAGCTAAGCGCCAGAGCTATAATATATCCGGGGATAAGTATCCACATTATATCAAGTCCCGTGATTATTCTCAACGCCGCAAGACCAAGAGCCGCAGACACACCTACCGAAAGTCCAAGACCTGTGGTTTTGCCGGATATCGCGCCGGCGCTCATGTTCTCAACGAGCTTATTAAGCACGTACACCGAGGGCTCCGCCTTTACTATAAAGTAGCCGAGAAGCATACTGATAACAATAAGCGGTATTCCGTAAAGCACACCCGCAAGGCTTGTGCCGATAGCGGTTCCCGTAGGAACGAAGCCTACGTTTGCGCCGGTAAGGAAGATTCCGAGTCCAACGAACACGTATATGATACCGATAGCCATTCTGATAACCTGCATTTTGGTGAACGCGCGGGTAATTATCTGGAATAAAATGGCAAAAACAACTATAGGCAACAGCGCCATTGCTACCTCGGGCGCGTATTTAGCAAATCCCGATGCGTAAAGCATCACACCCTCGCGCGTGTCGGTAATTCCCGTCATAACCGACGGACTGTAGCTTCCGCCGTCAACACCGAGCGCAATACCGAGAACGAGGACCGCGATAATCGGTCCGATGCTACAAAGTCCCGTAATACCGAACGAGTCGTCGCGGTTATCCGCGCTAACCTTTGCCGCCGAAACACCCGCGCCTATAGACATAATGAACGGAACCGTCATAGGTCCTGTGGTTACTCCGCCGGAATCGAACGCCAAGGTCTTGAATCCCTCGGGCAAAAATAACGAAAGCACGAACGCAACCGCGTAAAAGCCTATCATTATGTACTTTAAATTCCAGCCGAAAACTATTCTGAGAACCGCAATAAGCAGGAAAACTCCAACACCCACCGAAACCGTAAGTATCAGAATAATATTCTCTATACCGCCGACCTGCTCCGCAAGTATCTGCAAATCGGGCTCTGATATCGTCACTATAATACCGATAACAAAGCTGACGAAGGCTATAAGCCAAGTCTTACGGCTGGACGCTATCGTGCTACCGATTTTCGTGCCCAGTGGCTGCATAGACATCTCTGCTCCGGCAGTAAAAAGGCTCATTCCGATAACGAGGCAAACCACGCCTATCAGAAAGAGTATCATATCCCCCGCCGCAAGCGGAACCACCGTCATGCTCAGCACCAGCACTATAAGCGCAATCGGAAGAACCGATCTGAGCGACTCCATAATTTTGTCTTTAATAAGATTCACGCTGCACCGCCTTTAAAATATTTGCGCATTTATTTTACCAAAATAAATAGATTTTGGCAATAGATATTTAAAAACTTTACAATAAGTTTACCGAATTTCTTTAAACAAGACTCCCGTCACACCGTTTTTTTACACACGGGTACGCCGTAATTTCTTGATTTACCAAAAAACTCAAAGTCACGCCGCTCGACCGAAGAGAAAGCAGGATACTATCTTCTGCCCGCGGCATACTCCTCTATGCTCTCGCGTATGAGCGCGTAGGCATCGCAAAGCTCCGAGTAAAATTCTCTCGCGCTCACTCGCAAGGCGCCAACTCCCAGCACCATAAGCTGCTCGTCTTTATCAGAGGTTACGACACGCACCGTTTTCTTTTCCGCCATCTCGTGCGCCAGTCTCTCAATATACGCGTCGGCAGTCTGCTTTTCCTTAGTATAAACCACGGTTACGCTTCCGTACTTCAGCTCGCTCCCCTCTGCTCCGACGCGCTTGTAGGCATCGAAAACTACGGTCAGCTGACATTTTTTGAAGGCAGCAAAGTTACACGCCATGCGTATGAGAATATCTCTTGCTCGGTCTATATCGCTCCGTGCCGCCCTAGAGAGGTCTTCTGTCGCAAAAATAAAGTTGTAGCCGTCTATTATGAACAGGTCCTCGCCCCTGGGCCTCATCTTCCTCGGACGCTCCATTTTGACAGCTACGGGGGCGGAATTCTCGACACGCTCTGCCACATATCGTGGTTTTACCTTTCCGTAGGTGGCCTCAAATATTTTCATAAGCTCGTCATCGCTCGCCTCGCGTTTTTGTACCCTCACCTTCGGCTGCGCGTCGGGTGAAGAGTCGCCGGAGCGCCTGTTAAGGCCTTCGGGCGTAAGATGCATAAGCGCGTCAGCCTCGTCCCAAGGAACGAAATATCCCGAACCACCCTTACAGAAAACAGAGCCCGCGGGATTTCTCTCGTCGGTCGCGGGATTGTATCCACGTGCGGCTACTACCTCATCCGTATTATGACAGGGCGCATATCCTCCCACGGTAAGCTGAATTTTACCCTCGCCGCGAGTGTATGCGCGAAGCTCGCTCGCATACGAGCGCATTGTCGATACGGGGCAAGTGCCCTCAAGTGTCGCAAAATCGCCCTCTATCTCGGGTGGTAAAACCGTACCCTTCATATTGGTTATATCGGTCATAGCTCTGCCAAGCATAGCGGCAGGAAGCGTAATTATAAAATCAAAGGTCGGCTCAAGCAGCACAGACTCCGCCTTCATAAGAGCCTGCCTTACAGCGCGATAGGTTGCCTGTCTGAAATCGCCGCCCTCCGTATGCTTCAGATGAGCGCGGCCTGCCGTGAGCGTTATCCTTACGTCGGTTAGAGGAGATGCCGTAAGCACACCTCTGTGACGCCTTTCCTCTATGTGCGAAAGTATAAGCCTTTGCCAGTTCAGAGCGAGAGTATCCGTCGGACACTCGGTTGCCGTAACGATACCCGACCCCTCGGGTAATGGGTCGATGCGCAGATGAACCTCTGCGTAGTGCCTGAGCGGCTCAAAATGCCCTGCGCCGTACACGCTTTCCTTAACTGTTTCCTTATAGAGTATTTCGCCCTCGTCAAAATCAACCTCGATACCGAATCGGGACAGAATAACCTCTCTCAGCACCTCTATCTGTATCTCACCCATAAGTCGCACGCGTATTTCGTGGGTTTCGGGCTCGTAGGTCATAGCGAGAGTCGGGTCCTCCTCGGTCAGAGAAAGGAGTCGCATATATATCTCGTACGGACTTAACCCCTTTGGCAAAACGAGTCTGTAATCGAGCACCGGCGCCACCGTATTACATGCATCCGGCTCAAATCCTATACCCTCTCCAACCCTCGTGGACGAAGGCCCGACGAGCGCGCATACCATGCCGGGCGTACATTCCTTCAAAGCCTTATATTTCTCGCCGGAATACACCCTTATTTCCTCTATTTTTTCCTCGCGGCGCTCACCGTATTTATCTATAAGCGTTATGGTATCCTTGTTTTTTAAAGCGCCGCCGGTAAGCTTTATATAAGTCAGGCGCTTGCCCGACTCGTCGCGTGCAATCTTATAAACCGTAGCGCCTAGCATATCCGTAGGATACGAGCCCTCCTTCGTGTATTTATCTATAAGCGAAAGAAGCTCGCGGACACCCTCAAGCTTTAAGGCAGAGCCGAAAAGACACGGGAAGATTTTTCTTTTTGAAATCGCGCGGGACAGCGACCCGTCGGATATAGTGTCGCTCTCAAAAAACTCCGCCATAAGCTCCTCTGAGCATTCCGCGGCGCTCTCATAAAACATGGAGGTTCCGGCGACGGTAAAATCAATAGCCCCACCGTCAAGCACGGTCTTTATCTCGGCGAGAATTTCTCTGTGCCTTCTTTTCGCAATATCGGTCTTGTTTACGAAAATGAACGTGGGTATTCCGCGCGAAGAAAGCATATTCCACAGCGTTTTAGTATGAGAGGTAACACCGTCGTCGGCGCTGATAACGAGTATCGCGTAGTCCTGCACCGAGAGGGCTCTCTCCGCCTCTTGAGAAAAATCAATATGCCCGGGTGTGTCTATCAATGTAATATATGTATCGGAGTATTCGATTATTGCCTGCTTTGAAAAAACGGTAATACCCCTCTGGCGCTCGATAGAGTGCGTGTCAAGATATGCGTCTTTTCTGTCTACCCTTCCCAGCTTACGGGTTATACCCGCGGTGTAAAGAAGCGCCTCGGAAAGAGTGGTTTTGCCTGCGTCAACATGCGCTAAAATTCCAACTACAATCTTTTTCACGCCTCTTTGCCCCCTTAAAAATGTGTTTTTGTAAAATATGGTTTACTTTTTATCTTAAAATCAATAAATTTCGCGCTTGTAGTAAAGTCTGCCGCCCTCGCGTTTTACGAGCTCAAATTCACCCTCGACCATGCCTATAGAACGCAGATTTCTCTTGTCTATAACGGTATATAGATTTAAAAGCCCTATACTCTTTGCGAGGGATATTGCCAGAGAAAGTGTGCGAGAGCCTATCTTTTTGCCCCAGAAATCCTTCATTATACGAATGGCAATCTCACAGCCTCCCTTGTAATCAAAGGCGTAATATACACACTCTCCTACAAACTCGCCCCTGTATCGCACAGCAAGCGTCATAGCGACGCCCCTCTTAAATTCCTCTTCGGCTTCGTTAAAAAAATAGTAGTCACATACATCCGAGCTAACGTCCTCTCTGAAATCATATCCCCAGTACTCATTTACCTCGGCATCCCTTGCGAGGGCGGCTATTTTTTCTATATCCGACTCCCTCTCTCGCGAAAGCTCTATATCCGAGTCCTTATACTCGGGAATTTCCGAAAGAAGCGAGCACTCGCTCCGCGCCTCTATTCTATACGCCTCAGCATCCGTATCCTCTGCGTCAACGTTCATATGTCTGAGAAGAGCGGCAAGTATAGCTATCTCCTCTCGCGGCACGTCAACGAACACGAGCGGTACCTCCTCTCTGACCGCATACTCACGCACGCAGTCCGCGGCTTTTTCTGCCAGGGCGCACTCCGTCACCTCAACGGGATAAACGAAAACGTACCTGCCCATATCGAATATACGGGCAATAAAGCAGCCGTGAGAGGCGCAAACACCCACCCCCGTGTCACCCGTATCGTCTATATAGTCTGTAAACGAATCTACTATCTCGGCAACGTACGGTGAGTCGCCAAGCTCTTTTTTGAGCCTTTCGACAAGCGAGTCTATATTTTCTTTTGTCAGCTCGGTAAAAGACAGCATAGTCTATCCCCTTCTGTTTTACTTTATACGTCGCCGCTATTATCACACAAAATGCGCATTTGCATTTTGGCGTTAAAGATAACCTTATCTTCTGCGGCGCGCTTATTCCATTTTTTCCTCTGCGGCGACGTCGGTTTGATGCAAGGTGAGCTCACCCTCGATATCTTTATCCTCTCCGCTATCCGAGTCCGCTCTTTCGTCTTTGTCTGTCGGCATGCCGCTGTCATTCTCAGCTCCGTATTCACCCTCTTCGGCAAGTATGGACGGGGGCGTGTTCACTTTTTCCTCGGTGGAAGCTTCAACGCGCGGCTTGATTTTTACAAAAAGCTCGCTCACAAAAAGCTTTCCCTTGTAGCCGTATTTAAACAGACCGCCGACAAGCTCCGCAAGACGCGCGCAGGTCTTCATACCTATACCGTTGCTCTCGACGTTGTCAATATCGGTTCGGCGTTTGTTGGAAATACGCAATGCAAATACTGCATCGTCTGCCGAAATTTTCACCCTTATAGGCTCTTTTATATCGGCGTATTTTCTGAGATTTGAGAAAATATTGTCTATTATTCTCATCAGACTTTGCGCGTGAGTACGCACCTCTATGCCGCCATCTATTGTCACGTCCTCAACCACTACGTTATATCCGCTCTCGGACAGAAGCAGTATGTGCTCGGAGAGCATCTGCTCAAACAGCACCACCGCGTTATAATCCTCAAGCTCCGGTTTCTTGTCCGCGTTGCCAAAGACCAGCGAGTATTTAAACATATCGTCAGAGAGCATCTTCAGCCTCATTGCCGTTTTTTCCGAGGCGCGTATATACTCGCTGAGAGTTGGTGAGTCCTGCGCCTCGCTCTTCATCATATCGAGATAGCCGAAAAGCACCGTCAAGGGTGTTCTGATATCGTGCGACATCGCGGTTATAAGCTCGGTGTTTGCCTCCCTTGCCTCTCTTTCGCCCTCTATATTCTCGAGCATAGAGTTTCTCATGTTCTCAACGTTACCCGAAAGGCGCGAAATCTCATCGTAGCCGCGATAATGAATTTTGTGATTCATATTCGTATGAGTAACTATGGTCACGTCTGCCTCAAGGCGCTTTATTCTGACTATTATCTGTCTGAAATAATTGAGTATTACGAAGCCGAGCACCACCATTGCGAGCGCAATGCTGATTATATTGCTTAAATCGTAATAAAAGTATTCCGAAAAGTCTGCAACCGACGCTAAAATCATACCGTCGGAAAGCTCGATAACGTACTGGTCGTTTGCCGCCGCATACGCATAAAGCTCCTCTCGCGTAGGGTAGTCAACGGTTATACCCGAGCCGCCCTGAGATCCACCGCCGGTACCACCCTGCGTGTTGTTATCCGACTCATCCGAAGAGCCACTGTCCGCGCCGCCGGCGCTACCGCCTTGTCCGTCACTCTCGCCGCCCGCATCCTCTCCGTCACCATCTCCTACGCCGTCAGAGGGGGGTAAACCCGTACCCGTGTCACCGTTTTCGCCTCCTGTGTCTGTGTCACCTGAGTCATCCGGGGGCTCCGGCTTGTCGGGAATTATCATATCGGAGGTAAAGAAAAGCTCGTCATCCTTATAGAGCAAAAGGTAAACGTATCTGTTACTTTTTGCCCAAGCGGATATCTCGCGCATATCCTCACTCGTCAGATTATTGTTGGTTATATACTCCTGCAGGCGCTCGATATGCTCCTTTTCTCTGCCGTCTATATTTTCATCGGAAAGATACGTCGTGCTTATATAAGAGTTCCATATGAGTCTCGATAGCGCGTATACTCCGACGCCCATAATCATACCGAGAATTATAACCAAAAGCAGCGTAACGTAGAGCGAGGAAATCCTCTCTCTCACTCTTAGATACAAATTCTTAATCAATCTGGTATCCCCTTCCCCATATAGTTCTTATCAGCTTCGGTGACGAGGGGTCGTCCTCAAGCTTTCTGCGCAAATTCAGAATGTGAACCGTTATCGTATTGTTTGACGACGGCAGAGGCATCTCACCCCATACGCCCTCGTAAAGCTCCGGCGGACTTATAACGCGGCCGCGGTTTTTCGCAAGAAACACAAGCAGCTCGTATTCCTTGTCACGCACGTCTACCGGCACACCGTTTTTTGTCACCTCTCTCATCTCAGGAGAAATAAGCACACCGCTCATCAGGCGTATAAAATGCTCAGAGCCGTCGCCCTTTGCTCTGTACGTGTTATATCTGCGGGTCAGGGCATCAACCTTCATCAGAAGCTCGGACTTTGAAAACGGCTTTACAAGATAGTCGTCGCCGCCGCCCGAATATGCAGCTTCCTTATCACCATCGAGTGATTTAGCCGTCAAAAAAAGGATCGGCACGGTTGAAAAGGTTCTTATTTTTTGGGTAGCCTCTATTCCCGAAAAAGCAGGCATCATTATATCCATAATACAAAGGTCAATACCCGAGTCGTTTTGCACCTCTATCACAGCCGCAAGTCCGTCTGCCGCCTCGCGTACCTCGTACCCCGCGTTTTCAAGGAGAAGCCTAAGTATATTTCTGATCTCCGGCTCGTCGTCTACTATGAGTATTCTCATTTTTATATTCCTCCGTTCCGATTTTAAACAGGGGGCATTTCCCTGTTTTCTGATACTTTTCCACGATATAGTATACCATAAATTTTAAATCTTTTCAACAAAGACTGAAAAACTCATAATTTTTAATATTTGAGCCACAACGAAAGTATTTCTTTAAAATAAAAAATGAGCCCGATTAAATACCGAGCTCACTTAAAAAAGATTTGATATTTAATTTTTGTCTAAGCCTCGATTCGCGCTCAGAGGGGGCGTTTTGTTTTTTGTAATGAGGCAAAACGGCTTCTTTTCTCACTCTCCGCGATAGGCGGCGTTCGGTATGAGCTGTCGAAGCGCAAAGGCAAGGGCGCGCATTTCTTCGTCGCTATACGCCGAGTATCCCGCGGCGAGAATATCGCCAGAATCCTTGAAGCTCTGAAGGTAGAATTTCTCCTCACCGCTGAGCCACTCGCCGATTTTTCTGATATCATCCTCGGTATGAAGCTCACGGCACACCGTCGTGCGAAACTCAAACGGCACGCTGCCATTCATTAAAAGCTCAGCGCTTTTTTCTATTTTCGTGATATCAAGCTCCGAAATTCCCACGCTCTCAGAATATCTTTCGCGCGAGTTCTTTATATCCATAGCAACGTAGTCAACGAGTCGCTCATCGAGAAGATGCTCGAGCATATCGGGGTTGTATCCGTTGGTATCAAGCTTTGTGGCAAAGCCCATTTCTTTAATTTTTCCGAGAAACTCGGGAAGACTTTTGTACAGTGTTGGCTCGCCGCCGCTTACGCACACGCCCGACAGCCTGCCGCGGCGCGACGCGAGAAAGGCAAAAAAGCTCTCCTCGGATATGTCCTCGCCAAGCCTATCGGGTAAAACCAAAGACGCGTTATGGCAGAAAGGACAGCGAAAATTACACCCGCCAAGAAAGACCGTAGCGGCTATCCTCTCGGGAAAATCGAGAAGCGTCAGCTTCTGCAGACCCTTTATTTTTATCATAGCTTACCTCTTGAAATTTGTTCTAAAAGCATTTTACCATATCACAGAGCTTTTTTCAAGTGGGAAACGCATTTGTTGGATATGGATATACGTGCGCGCCACATTATATGGCAAAAAGCGACCCCTTAAAATCAGAGGCCGCCTTGAAATTTTTAACCGCATTAGCGGATTTTTCAAACGGTGATTCAGCTGTCGAGGAGAATTTCGCCCATCGCCGGCGGATTTTACCCAACAAAACGCTCAGTACCCCTTTGCAATAAGGTAATTGCACACGTCGCCGACGGTCTCAAACTTCACAAACTCGGTGAACTTAAAGCCGAAGGCATCCTCTATCTCCATCGACATCATCATAATAGCAAGCGAGTCAAACTCGAGGTCCTCAACAAGTCTTGTACTTTCTGTAACACCCGACACGTCAACCCCCACAAGCACCTTGCCGAGTATTTCTTTAAGCTTTTCTAGCATAATATATCTCCTATCGTCACTAATTTTTTATTATCAGATTTTAAAGTATAAGTTGAATTTTAGTGTAATTTGCCCGTTTTTGTAAATAAATATTTGCAAACTCCGTCATTTTAAGTTTGCGATTTTGGCTTTCCTTTTGATTCAATCCCCAAAACCCAACCTTAATTTTCAACTTTCAATTTTCAACTTTCAATTTTCAACTTTTAATTTTCAACTTTCAGTTTTCAATTTTCAACTTTCAATTTTCAATTTTCTTCAAGTACGATCTGCGGCGCTTGTGCTGTCTTGCGTTAAAATACTTCCACTGAGCAATAACCGCGTCGTTTGTTTCGAGGTTAAGGTTTGTTTCAGCGCGCTGCACTTTACCGCCCGAGAGCATTCCGATAAGCCCCTGCACGATAACGGCGTTAATGCCGCTTCCCTGATACTCGGGGCGCACTGCGACAAGTCCGAGGTCAATCACCTCAGGGTTCATTACCGTCTTTAAAATCTTTAAGAGAGTAGCGGGCGTAAGTCTTCCGCCGCTCTTTTTAACAGCGTTGCCTATACCGGGGAAGCAAAGACCGAACGCGACAACCCTCTCGTTCTCGTCGCAAATAATGAAGAGAAACTCCTTGTTTACGATAAGCATAAACTGGTCGACGAGCTCCTTTCGCATATCAGCAGAAATAGGCACCGTGCCATAAAGCTTACTGTAGCATTCATCAAGGCAGTCAAAGAAGCCGTCCTTATACTTGTCTATGTACGCGCGCTTGGAAATGCCCTCGGTCGGCGCGACGTGCAAATTGTGCATACCGAGCACCCTGTCAGCAACTCTTTTCAGCATTTCATTTGGTTTGTCGGGCGCGCGAAGCTCAAACTCAAGCCAGTCGACCTCTTTTTCAAGACCTGCCGCCTCGCAGAGCGCACCGTAATATTCGTAGTTATACTGCTCCTCAAAGGTGGAGTCCTCGTCAAATCCCTCGATAAGAAGCCCCTCTCTGTCGAGGTCGCTGTATCCGAGCGGACCGCACATCTCGCTCATTCCGCGCGCGCGACCCCACTCCTCAAGCGCCGAGAATAAAGCGCCCGACACCTCGGTATCGTTTACCGAGTCAAACCTGGTAAAGCGGATGCGCTTTGTGCCGTGCAGCTCGTTATACTGACGCTGCAGTATTCCCTGTATTCTGCCGACAACCTCACCGCCTCGCTCTGCGAGCAAAAATACCGATTCGGAAATATCGGGCTTACCGCCCGCCAAAATCAGCTTCTTCTCGTCCGAATAAAGCGGCGGTACAAAGCCGAAAACGCCCTTGTAAAGCCTGAGCGGAAACTCTATAAACTCCTTTATGTCCTTTTTTGTCTTGACTTCTCTTACAGTTACCATAAATCAGTCCTTCCTGCAGTTTTACCGTTACAAACTACATTTATATACTTTTTCACCAATACCTCCCGCTCACACAGCTGACGCAGTTCCCAAAACTTGATTTTTTATGAAATACAAGGGTAGATATGCGAAGGGCGCATATATATACGTCGAGCATCAGCTACCCGAAGTAATTCGCAAAAATTTGATTTTTGATGAAATGCGAAGGTAGGGGCGCGACAGGCGTATACGAATACGTCCAGCGCACCTAGCTGACGCAGTTCGCGAAAATTTGATTTTTGATGAAGTACGAGAGTAGGAACGCGAAGGCTGTATTGACATACAGCGAGCGTGAACTACCCGAAGTAATTCGCAAAAATCACTCCAGAGGCTCATCAGGGCGGCGAAGGGGAAAATACCCATACCCCGCCAGCCACGGTCCGTTATGCGCTCCGCTGACAGGCGACATAATTACGTCCTCGTGATTGGTTTTTATACCCTGCTTCTTTTCGATTTCCTTTAATATATCAAGGTATGACGTGCCGGTGTAAACGTGCCAGAGCAGATAATCCTCAGGGGCCCTGTCACCTATCTTTTCTTTAATTATCTCACAGGTTCTGACGAGCGCCTTTTTCGGCGTTCTCACGCTTTCGAGAGCCACGCACTCTCCCTCTTTGTTGAAATGAACAACAGGACAAATTTTAAGCAACTGACCCATAAACGCCTTTCCGCCCTTGAGTCTGCCGTTGTAGATAAGGTAATCAAGTCTTGCGTCGATACCCATAAATATCTGCCTGTCCATTATCCACTTTACCTCTTTGAGGATTTCCTCAGAGGACTTACCCTCGTTTACAAATTCCTGCGCCTTGATAGCAAGCATACCCTCGCCAAAGCTCGTGATTTTCGTATCCACAACGTGTATTTTGAGCCTGTCCTCATACTCCCTTGCTACAAGTGATATTGCATTATGAGTTCCGCCAAGTCCCGAGGAAATAGCGAACACGATAACCTCGTCGTATCCGTCGGCAATAGCCTTGTCAAAATGCTCGCTTATCTCGAGAGGCGTGGGTATTCCGGTTTTCGGAAGATTGCTCTTCGGATCCTCAAGCTCCTCAAGCTGACGGTAAAAATCCACAGGATCAAGATCAAATCCCTCAAGATATTCCTTACCCTTAAAATAAATATGTACTCTTATAATGTCAATACCAAGATTTCTGTACCTTTCGGGTGCGTACTCGATGCAGCCGGTCGAGGTGCACATAATTTTAATTTTCATTTGCGCTCCTTTTTAAACCTTTTTAGTTATTTATGTAAATAAATATTTGCTTTTTTAGGGATTATGTCCTGCCCGCATAGGCTTCCTTTTTAACCGCGAGATTTAAAATCATACCGGCTATATTCATTATAGACTGCTCATTAGACGCACCGTGAGCCTTGATTACAGGCTTTCTGACGCCGAGTATAATACCGCCGCCGAGAGAGTTAAAATCATACATTGCCATAAGCCGTCCGACAAGCTCCATATACTCCGCTTTGCCTTCTTTTTTTGCAATCTTAACTATATCGGTGATAATTCTCCTTGCCGTGCCCTCGGTTACCTTCAGCACCTGGTTTCCGGCAAATCCGTCGCACACGAGCACCTCGCACTCGCCCGAGAGGGCATTCGTGCCCTCCATATTTCCAACGAAATTTATATCCTCAGCGGAGGCTAGCAGCGCGTGCGCCTCCTTGACCGCCTTACATCCCTTGGTTTCCTCCTTGCCGTTAGAGAGGAGTCCGACCTTTGGCGAGGGATTGCCGTACATATCCCTCATAAACTCTGTGCCGAGCCTTGCAAAGTGCAGAAGAGTTTCCGCGTTGCAGTCAACCGTAGCGCCCGTGTCCACGATGCACACGAATCCGCCCCTCTCGGCAGGAAGAGTTGCCGCAAGCGCTGGTCGCACTCTAGTCTCAAGAGGAAGATATCTCATAGCGCCGGCAATCAAAGCTCCCGTGCTTCCCGCGTTTATCATACCTACAAGGTCATCTCTATCTGCTAGCGCCGAAAGCGCGAGAACAAGCGACGAGCGGGGCTTTGTAAACAGCGCCGCCGCAGGCGAATCGTAGTTTGTCACAACCTCGTCAGCATGCAGAATTTCGACACGCGACATATCCATTCCGCACTCGTCGGCAGCCGAGCGAATAGCCCCCTCGTCACCAACGAGAAGGAGCGAAAGCTCCTCGTATTTATCCAGCGCGAGCGCAGCGCCCTTGACCATAGTGGCTGGGCCGGCGTCGCTGCCCATAACGTCGATTACTACTCTATACATTCGAACTCTCCTTTTTTTGAAATTTTGCGAATTGCTTCGGGTAGCTGATGCTCGACGTATTCATATACGCCCTTCGCATAATTACCCTCGTACTTCATCAAAATTTCCAAGCTTTTTGCTTTATTTGCTTTTTGTTTTATTTTTTGTGATTGCTTTACGTTATATTTTTTCTCTCTGCACACTACGCCCGCTATGTGATTTTTGATGAAATGCGAAGGTAGGGGAGCGACAGGCACATTACAATACCTCCCGCTCACACAGCTGACGCAGTTCGCAAAAATT
>JAEIGA010006907.1_pt1 | contig 17255 bp, 17 predicted proteins | sample 9270691 | NCBI WGS metagenome assembly JAEIGA01 (sample SAMN17057246, study PRJNA624740) | gut metagenome | biome: biome; isolation source: fecal sample | host: Bos grunniens | place: China: Xizang | collected 2019 | reverse complement strand
GAACCTATTGCCCTTGAAGCTAAGGCTGGGGTGCCTGTCGCCGTGCATAGGGCATAGAGCCTTGCCTCGAACCACGCTGATTCCCAGCCTGGGGGCTATTTCTAAAATATCGTATCTGTTGCTCATGATGGGGTAGGGGAGAGGGGGGTTAATGGTTGGTTGTTGTATTATCGGAAGTATAAAGTGTAAGAATTTTCTCGTAAGTGTCGCGGCCTATTTTCTTTATAAGGCCATTTGACTTCCAAGTAGAAAGACGATTGGTAGGTTTGGAAACTAACCCCTTTTTAGAACAGATTTCAATCAAATTCTCAAGGGTAAAAACTTTGGGTAACGAGTCGAAAAGCGACATCTTTTCCTCTCGTGCCTTTAGCTGTTCTTCATATTGGCGATATCCGGATATACGGTTGCCAAAAGTATTCAAGATACCGGTCAAGATGTAGTAAGCGGCATAGTTATAGATAACTGTTGTTCTACGCTCTATCTCATTGGTATCCAGCTTTCCTTCTATAGTATAAAGGTTGTTGCATACCGCTGCCACGCGAAAGGCGCTAACCGATGCACGACGCGAAAAAGTGTCGATAGTCCATTGGTCGGTGGTGGAAAACAACGAAAAACGGCTGCGAACATAGCTGAAAAAAACATCGATGTGTGGATTAAGATATTCCAAATGAAGAACCTTCAGAGGCTGTAAGTCCGACTGAGCCTTGTCGGTAAAAACAGTGTCGAGCATAACATCGAGGTAATGATTTATCTCTTGAAGTTGCTCATCAGTAAGCGGTGTATAACGGTAAACGGGCTGCCCCACATTGTTTTCCAAAGTAACAATAATAGAACGGTTCAAAGTGCCGTTGAGGATTGCATTTCGGTCGAAAAATTCCACCATTGCTGAAAATGTGCCAAAATAGCAGAGCGACATGTTGATATCCACACGTCCTTTTGCACCATCGCCTCCATGTTCGGCGCCATAGGTAGCTCCAAAGTCGTAGGCAAGGCGAACAATGGAACGAATGTCGGCAAACCCCGTGCGATAGGCTTGCGAAACCAAGTCGATCTCGGCAGTGTCGGAATAAAACAGCAATGCAGTATCTTTATAACGGCGCTTCACTGCCTTGGCGCGCTCCAAAATTTTGTATTTCGAGGTGCTGGCCGGCAGGCACAAAACTATGGTACTTGGTTTGGGTGGTGCCTTTTGGACCGATGATTTTGCCTTTATAGCCTCGTCATAATCGTCCTCAACCTCGTAGTTGGCATCGTCCAAAGCCTTTAAAGGAGCAGCCAAAAGGCGCTGAAAACCATCAAGAGTGCCTTTGCCCGAGGAGGTATCGCCTATCACATATACGTGCAGTGCCGGCAAAGAGTCTTCGTTATCATAAGGATAGCGCAGTAGCAAGCGCGACGAATATGTGCTAAGAACAGGCATTATCGAAAAGAATGCAGACTCCATACGGTTGAACGGACATGAACCTACAATGTCGCGAACTATTACCGGTAGAAAATCATTGTCTTCGCCAAACACCTGAGCGGCATAAAACGCCAAATTGTTGTGCAAATAAGAAATATTATTCATAAAATCAAAAAAAATAACAATACATTACCAATTAAAAAGTGAAGCGGAAAGGGATACAAAAGAACCTGTATCCCTTATTCGCCAACGATTATTTGCGTTTGAGCAACGGCTCTAAAAGCGGCTTCAAAAATGATTCTACTTCAGAATAAGATTTATCATAAAAAACGATTGCCTGGAGGTTGGAGCCGATCTTGGGCGAAAACTTCAGAAAACCATTGAAATCCAAAATTTCGCCAAACTCGCGTATAATATATGTAGGGCATGATATTGCCTTGCAAACACAGCGGTCGGGAGTGCGAAAACCGCAATCAAAACACCTGGAAACTGAAGTCATGGCGCTTATTTATTAATAGTAAAACCATCATTTTCAACGTCCTTCAAAGCCTCAAGGGCGCTCTTTAACTCCTCGTATAGGTGCGATAGAAACTTAGGGGCTTCGGCTGGCAGAAATTTCTTGACATACACGCTGATTTTGCCATCTCTTCCACGAGTTAAGCTCATAGTTTCACCTTCGTATAAGCGAGGAAGCGGCGAGTATTTTTGAGGAATTTTTTCGGTGAGCAAAAACTCGCCGGCAGTTAATAGATCTACTTTTGCGGTAAAGGAATCTAACATCGATTCGCGTTCGGTGACAAATGTAATTGTCACATTATCAAAAACTTTCTTCATGTTTTTTTTGATTTAAGTGTTATACAATATATTAATTATTAAAGGTTAAAGTCGTCGATAAGGATATCCAAAATCTTGGTCACGTCAGGATTTGAAATTGTCGGCAAAAAACCAAAGCGACGGCGAAACAGGAGCAGAAGCATCGCGTCGGCCTGCAAATTTGGCGAAAGCAAACCGATGGAAGAAACCACCAACCGACCTTCAGGAAAAAGCCTGCACAACTCGGCTCGCAGCCAACTCAAATCCGAAACCTCTATTTTTTTATTAACTTTCATATTATCAATGTATTATCTGTTCATGTTTATAATTTTATGCAAAGGTAAAACAAGAAATCAAGACACAAACCATGCACCTGCTTTTTGGCACTTGCTTTTGTTGCAAAGCATTGAATAACAGCGATGGAAGACTAGGGCAGAAATTGGAACAACACAACCAAGTTCCACAGCCAATGAGGGCGAAAAAACAAAAGTTGGAACTTGGCACTAAGCGAAATGAAGCTCTTACTTTGCCAAAAAACAAGGGCACCGCAGGAGATAACATGCACTTGGAATGCACGCAAAAAAAGCACCTCGTTTAACCTTGATGAAAGAAAACTTAAAAAATACACCCACCCCCCAAAATAACACTCTACAGCACTTTTTTTATCTTAATTGAATATATATATAATTGATTATTAATATATATTATTTTTAAAAAGTACAATTACCGCTCATTAAAAATACACCAAATAGGGGGGGTAGTGTATTTTGGGAATATACCCTCCAAGCCCCGAAAAAGTACAATAGGGGGGTAGGCAAATGTACTGCAAAATGTATTTTTTAAAGGTATTTTACCTTTAAGTATATAAACGTTATGGGGATAATAGGCTTATAATCTGTGTTGTAGCACCTTTAAGGCCTTGTCTGCACACTGTTTTCTGTTGCCCTAACTATAGTTTGGGTGTGAAGTGTATTTTTTAACATATTCGCGAACGTTTTCAACGCAAAAAAAATCGTCGATGAAGCTTGTTATGTCAAAAAAAATCGCTAAATTTGCTGTGTTGGAATAATCCTAGTGGTTGTTCTAATATTTTGAAAACTAAACATATAACACATTAAACTTACAAACGATGAAAGAGTTTTCGACAAAAATCGGATTTGCACCTGCAAGTACCAAAAAATCATTAAAGATGGGACGTATCCAAAAACCCGATTTTGGACGCGTTATAGCCAACACCCTCGATGATTTGCTTAAATCCGAACTCTCGGCCGAAGTCAAACCTTCTAAACGTCGCCCCTATGCCTCAATAGGTTGCCGCTCTCAAAGGTTTATAAGACCGGTTCCGCGTGCGTTGTATTGTGCCAAATCCATCGACTTGCCTGCAGGCAGCATGGACTTGGTGGTCAACAACTTGGCTTCGGGCTACAAGCTAGGTAGCGTTACTCACAATTTTGTGTCGCGCAGCCATGGAGGCACCGGCGAGATGGCCACCGTAATAAAGCACCCCGACGGAAGCGTAACCCTTATAGGTCCCGACAATGTTTGCGACGATATTTCATCGGCAGCCTTAAAGCTAGCGGCTGAAAACCAACCCGCTTCATATCCCGATTTCAATCCCGTTTTTTCGGATATAGACAAAGATATAAGCCGCCTGTTTGGCAAGCCCAAGGGGAGCGGCAATATAAATACTGTTGCCACTACCGATCCGCTAAAGAGGGTGGCATGCCATACCGCTCTGGCCATAGCCACCGCCAAATTGGATTACAACGGTGCCAAAAGCGATAACTTAATCTTGCCACCTTTTACCATGAACCATGTAGCAGCCTTTGTAATAGACCTGTTTAGTCAAAGGTCGTTGCCGGGCAGTTGGGATAATGAGGTTTCCAAACTCAAAGACAGTCTGATGTCGTTTCACGGCGGTGGCTACGACGACTATACTTTGATTGCCATCATAGGCGTAATGACGGCAATCGGCATGATCGATTCGCGTCCGGGGGTTACCACAGCCATCTTGAAGCGGTTAGACGTTGTGGAGCAACGTGCCGAATTATTAAAGATATCGGCTACTGAAAATAAACTTCGTAATTCGCGAAAGAAAACTTCCAAATATGTTGTGATAGAGTCGGGCAAAGCAGTGTTCAAGCAATCGCTTCCAGCCAATTATATCCGCATATTTTCCAACAAGTTTGTATCGCACTATCGCCACGATTAACAATACACTTTTATACAAAACCACCAATTCCCTCGTGTTTCGGATTCATCTCCCTCACGAGGGAATTTTATTTGACTGGCTATATAGCGCTTACGGGCAGGGGAGGGGAAAATACTGTTTTTTATGTTTTTTCGGTTTTTTCGGTACAAGTTTAATCGCTTGCTAATTAGATAATTGCTTTGGTATTCTCAATATTTTCACTGGTTTTAACACAAAAAATACTTGTAAATCTCGATATTTTTTCGGTACTTTGTATAAATATTGTGCATAGGAATATTGTCGTATCTGATTAATATTCAATGCGGCGGTATGACAAAGATATAAATATGTAAATCATAAAGTTTAAGCAATATAAAATTGCATGTATAAGGAACAAAAATATACTGATTTCGTAGAGACTGCAAATTTTGCCTCGGAACCTTTGACACTATTCAATTATGGTAATAATATTCATAAAAATCAATTGAGTATGCTTTCATTGTTTTCGGGTTGCGGGGGAATGGATATTGGTTTTGAAGGAGGATTTATATGTCATAAAAAATCTGTACCATCACAAAAGCACTGGATTGAAAAAGCGGTGTCTGAAGATTGGGTATTACTGAAAAAAAATCGATTTAATACTATATTTGCAAATGATATATTGCAAGAAGCAGCTCTTAGTTGGATTACATATATGCAACGTATGGGTAAAGAATCTTCGATATTCCATACCGATAGCATTGTGGATTTGGTAAAGGCACATCTATCAGGAGTAGAAGTGTTTCCAAAAGAAGTCGATATTGTTATCGGCGGATTTCCTTGTCAAGATTTCAGTGTAGCAGGAAAGCGAAAAGGTTTTGGTTCGGACAAAGCTCATAATGGCAAAGTATGTGATATAAATATACCGTCGGAAGAAACGAGAGGTAAATTGTATTATTGGATGAAACAAGTTATAGATATAACGCAACCAAAGGTTTTTGTGGCTGAAAATGTAAAGGGGTTAGTGAGTCTGGGCGATGTTAGAACTGTAATTCAGAATGATTTTGCCAGTGCTGCAAATGGTGGTTATATTGTTTTGATGCCAAAAGTATTACATGCCGGAAATTATGGTGTACCCGAAACTCGCGAACGTGTTATATTTATAGGGTTAAAGCGTGAATCTTTGAATCCAAACATACGTAAAATACTTGATAGTGGGAATATACCTCCGGAATACGATCCATATCCACAACCTACCCACGATTTTAATTTAAATGATTCTAAATTGAGTAAACCTGTTGTATGCAAAGATGTTTTGGGTGATTTGTTGGAGCCGGATATGTCATTGGATATGTCTCAACGGTTTTACTCAAAAGCTAAATATATGGGTAAACATTGTCAGGGTCAGTTGGAGATAAATATAAATGGGCTTGCACCTACTATTCGTTCCGAACATCATGGAAATATAGAGTTTAGAAGATTGTCAGTAGAACATGGTGGTGAGAATATCGAAGAATTAAAGGCAGGATTAAAAGAGCGGAGACTTACGCCACGGGAATGTGCATTAATACAAACATTTCCACCTGATTATTCATTTGTGAGATATAAGAAGGGGACTAATCGGTTTGCTGTAAGTCAGTCAGGAGCCTATAAGGTGATAGGAAATGCAGTTCCACCTGTTTTAGCATATAACATTGCAAAAAGATTGGAAGAACTATGGTCAGTATATTTTGATTAAACTATGAATAAGAAAGAAAATATTATTCAAATACGTAAGAGGGATATAAGGCAAGCCGATTTGGCTTTTGCTGAATTTATGGATAAAACCGAAAAGTGTTTTAATGAAAAAGCAAGGAATGATATTGAACTATATAAAAAGTGTGATGGACAAAATCTTGAAATAGTTGCCGAAACTATATTAAAAGAAATAGCACCATCAACTCCATTTTCGGCTGATGACATTAAACTTATTTCGGGAGCAAAATTTCCGGATATTCAAGCAGGCAGATATTATGGAGTGGAGGTTAAATCTACAAAATCTAATTTTTGGACTTCAACAGGAAGTAGTATTATCGAATCGACACGTATACCTGATATAACGAAGATTTATTTGTTATTTGGAAAATTAGGCGGCCCGATAGCTGAATATAGATGCAAACCTTATGAGCAGTGTTTGAGTAACATTGCTGTAACTCATTCTCCAAGATATTTGATAGATATGACGCTTGATGACAATCAGATACCCAATATATTTGATAAAATGCAAGTGGATTATGACATCTTTAGATTGTTGCCGGAAAAAGAAAAAATACAGCGAGTGAGAAATTATTTAAAACAGGCAAAACAAACACAAAATGGTAAGAAAAAATTTGAACTACCATGGTGGATTGGTGAAGAAAATTCGGAAGAATCGTCTTCAGCATTGATTCGTTTTTTTAGTGATGTCGATATATCATTGCAAAATAAAATAAGAGCACGTATGTTCGTCTTGTTTACTGAATTATTTCGAAATAACTATCAACAAAAATATAAACGAGCGGCTCTTTGGATGTGTAGTAGATATTCGATTATAGATAATTGCTTGAGAGATAAATTTACTGCAGGCGGCAAGGTCGATGAAATAGGGGGAGTACGCTTTGAAAAACCAATTCCTCAAATAATAAACACGTTATACATGTTTAGATTTCAAATATATGAACTATTGAGCAATCCTGATGAATCTATATTGGAAGATATTTCAGATTTTTGGCCTATCAATTGTTCTGTCAGTTCATATTATGAATGTTGGCTGAATTTGGTACAAGTAGAATTTGATAACAATTCGGAATTACAAGATATAGATGTAAGAAAATTGTTTTTAGAGTGGGGTGTGTAAAAGTCTCTTACACATCCTCTGTTCACCCCTAAAACTATCTTAATCGAAAGCAAAATCTCTGTTATGTAGCAGGCAGGTATCCTAAAAAAACTATCAGACATTAATACTAAAAACCGTAGTTTGCAGTTATATTATAACACTGAAAAATATAGCGGATTTTGAAAATATCGAACATCAAATATAAGATACTCCTTGGGCTGTTGCCACTGATGGTATTGGCAGGCTGCTCCACCCGGAAAGCCAAGTTGATGAACAAGCTATACCACAATACCACTACCCACTACAATGTGTGGTGGAACGGCAACGAAAGCCTCAAAGAAGCTCGTAAACAGCTGGAACTTAAAACAGTTGACGACTATACCCGTATATTGCCCATCTACAAGCTAGGCACCAAAGAAGACGCCATAAGCGTATATCCACAACTGGACCGTACGCTGGAAAAAGGTGCCATGGGAGTGCAAAAACACAGCATATTTATCAACGGCAAAGAGCATGTGGAATACGTCAAGAAATCATATCTGATGATGGCCTATGCCCATTTTTATAAGCAAGACTATCAGGCCGCCATCGTCAACTGCCGATACGTAATGTCGCAATATCCCGGTACCGACATTGCCGACGAAGCCAAGATACTATATGCCCGCACCCTTACCCACGATAAGCAATATGCCGAAGCCGAAATGGTGCTGGACCAAGTAGATGCCGCCATAAACTCGGGCAAAATATCGGGCGATATGGCCGATTTGCTTTATCCCGCAATGGTAGAATGCATGCTGCCACAAGAAAAATACAAAAAAGCAGTGGATTTCCTGCGTTTGAGTATCGACAATACCTCCAACCGTAAATTCAAAGCCCGTCAGTATTTCATTATGGCCCAGATATATCACAAGCTGGACAAGAAAGCCACAGCCACCAAATATTACAAAAAAGCACTCTCCATGAGTCCCGAATACGTGATGGAGTTCAACGCCAGGATGAACATAGCCTCGTGCTACGACATATCGAAGGGCGACTATAGGGATATAGAAAAGTTTTTGGATAAAATGCTCGACGACAAGAAAAACCTCGAGTATATAGACCAAATATATTATGCCAAAGGCGAAATGTACCTAGGTGCCAAAAACGCAGGCAAGGCTTGTGACAACTTCCGAAAATCAATAGAAGTAAGCACCACCAACAAATCGCAAAAAATAAAATCGTCGCTCAAGCTAGCCGATGTACTATATGATATATATCAAAACTACGACGAAGCACAGAAATATTATGACACCGCCATGGTGCTGATGCCCAAGGATTATCCCGCTTACGACGCCATCAAAGAACGTCATTACCTGCTAACCTCGCTGGTGGAAAACACCAGGGTAATAGCCCTCAACGACAGCCTGTTTATGCTTGCCGATATGCCACCATCAGACCGTGAAAAATATATAGAAAAACTTATCGAGAAACAAAAAGAGGCCGACGCCAAAAAGCGTGAGGCCGAAATAGAAGCCGCAATACGTAAAGAAACTCAAACATCACAGAAAAACACCCTCAAAGGCGACTGGTATTTCTACAACGAATCGACAGTACAAAAAGGCAAAGAAAGCTTTATGCGAATGTGGGGAACACGCCAGCTGGAAGACTACTGGTTTTTAAGTAACAAGCCCAGTATGTCGTTGGGTATGAGTACTGACGACCTATTTGCCGACTCTGATACCGAAGAAACAAAAGATACCACTGCCACCACCACCGAAACAAAGGTGGACCCCAATAAGGCTAACGACAAATACAGTATAGAATACTACCTCAAAGACCTGCCCAAAACCCAAGCCCGTCGCGATAGTATGCACGACGATATAGCCCGTTGCCTACTCAACGCAGGCTTTATATACGATGCAGGTATTGAAAATCAAGAAAAAGCACTCGAATGTTTCCTGCGATTGGTAGAAGATTATCAAGGCAGCGACTATGTGTTGCCGGCTTTCTATCAGCTATATAAAATATATGACAAACAGGGAAACACACCAAGTGCCAACTACTATAAGAATATGATTATGCGAGGTTTCCCCGATAGCGACTACGCCAACCTTATACGCGACGAAGATTATTACCTCGAGATAGCCAAGCGAAACAAAATGGCCGAAACCGAATACGAAGAAATATTTCAGCTCTTTGCCGAAGGGTATTACCGGCAGGTAATAAACCGAGCATCGTCGGCAGTACAAATATATACCAAAGAATATACACTTATACCCAAATATAAGTATTGGAACGCCATAGCACTGGCCAAACTAGGCAAAACATCGGAGGCCATAACAATGCTGGAAGGAATAGAAAAAAACCATTCGCAAAGCGAGATTGTACCCCTGGTACACAAGCAGATAGAACTGCTGCGTAAAGGTTTCAAACCCGAAAAAGAAGACGAAAAAATAGAAGATAAAACTACCGCCAAAAAGGTAAATGCCGACAATGCAACCGGCAATACAAAGAAGCAAACCACCGAGCTGCCACCCGAAAGTCAGCTATATCGTTACCGCGAAAACCTACAGCACTACGTGATATTTGTACTTGACGACTCCAAAATACGAGCCACCGAAATGCAATACGCAGTAGCCGACTTCAATGTCGCATACTATTCGGCAAAAGCTTTGAAAGCCAACGTAATGATGTTTACCAACGACCAGCAGCTCATTACAGTGCATAGATTTGACAATGCAACCGAAGCCATGGACTATTGGAACTACATCAATACCAAGGCCGACGCTCTGAAAAAGTTCGACAAGAAACACTACACTTCATTCGCAATATCGGTACAAAACTACCAAACTTTCTACAACAAAAAGAACATAGAAGCTTATCGAAAATTCTTTGAAAAGTACTATCTGAAAACCGAATAATGCCCCGTTGCTGGCAATGTAGGCTACTTGAAACTAGTGTATTACATAATCTTTTTTGTTGAATGAGAAAAAACACGTAAATTTGTACTCTCAAAGCATAGATAATAATAACTATATATACACCAAATAAGTTTACATAATTATGGCAAAGACAGTAGAAATAGATAACAACTCCATAAATACCATAACAGCGGGTACCGTTATCAGAGGCAACATTACCACCCCCGGCGATTTTCGCATGGACGGAATGTTAGAAGGCAACATAGCCATCAACGGAAAGTTGGTAGTAGGTGAACATGGAAAAATAATTGGCGACATTGTATGCCAAAATGCAAATGTAATAGGAGTAGTAGAAGGAAATATAAAAGTGAAAGAACTTTTATCGTTGTTCTCCTCAGCAATAGTTAAAGGCGATATTGTGGTAAACAAATTATCGATAGAGCCCGGTGCAAGTTTCACAGGTTCGTGCAAGATGTTCGACGAAGTTAACAACGAATAATCCAAACGGTTATAAAAAACGTTACAGCCCTTGAGAGTGTATGCCCAAAAGGGTAGGGGAAACCTATATATAAGCACCTTCAATGAAAGATGGCAAACGTTTGAAAAAGAAAAAAACAACGCTTGGTGCTGCGGCTACCTATATGTCGTTGGGTATAGAGATGGCAGCCACAGTGTTGATAAGCGTGTGGGCCGGAATAACGTTGGATAGATGTGTGTGCTGGCCCATACCGTTATTTACCTTGTTGCTGGCATTTGTAGGAATGATTTCAGCCATATTGATTCTTTTGAAAATACTCAAAAACAAAAACTGATGCAGATATTGTTTGAAAAATGGGCAGGTGAGCCATGCACCGAAGTTCAGCCACTTGCAGCTCATGGTTCCAATAGAAAATACTATCGGTTGAAGGGAAAAACCAAGCATTGTATGGCAGCTGTAAATGCCGATGTGAGGGAGAATGAAGCATTTTTTTATTATTCCGAATACTTCGTACAGAGAGGAATAAACGTGCCCCGAATATATGCCATAAATAGTAGTAGAACAATGTATTTGTTGGAAGACCTCGGCAACACAACACTCTATGACCTATTGCAACAAAAAAAGAAATGTGCCTCCAACCCATTTGATGGCGAAATGTTGGAATTATACAAGCAGGTAATAGATAATCTGATACTTATACAAACCAAGGGCGCCGATGCCAATTTCGATATCTCCTACCCACGTGCTTCGTTCGACACCACGTCGATAAAGTGGGATTTGAACTACTTCAAATACCATTTCCTTAAACTGGCCTATATCCCTTTCGATGAACAACTGTTGGAAAACGACTTCGAGAAATTTACACAATATATCAATTCCTTGGGACAGACAGCCTTTATGTACCGCGATTTTCAGTCGAGAAACATAATGGTAGTAGGTAATGAATTGTATTTTATAGACTATCAGGGCGGTCGTCGTGGACCTATGCATTATGACTTGGCCTCGCTGCTATATGACGCCAAAGCCGAGATACCCAACGATGTAAGACAGCAACTATTGGAATATTATATCGTTGGATTGCAACGCTATACACAGGTAGATAAAGCCACGTTCGAGCAAGAGTTTTATGCCTTTGTGCTACTGCGAATAATGCAGGCCATGGGTGCATACGGTTACAGAGGTTTGTACGAAGGCAAGGAGCATTTTGTACGTAGTATAGAGCCGGCATTGGATAATATGAAGTGGGTGATAGAAAATAAAACACTGCCAATAGCATTGCCACACCTAGCCGAGGTATGGCAAAGGATAGTAAAATCGGACTACCTGAAAAGTGCAGTAGCAGAATGTGATAAACGTAATATGCTAACGGTGACTATCAATAGTTTTTCGTTCAAGCGTGGATACCCAATGGATTTGACCGGCAATGGCGGAGGCTTTGTATTCGACTGTAGAGCTTTGCCAAACCCGGGGCGATATCCACAGTATAAGCATATTACCGGCAAAGACCCGGAGGTGATAGAATTTTTCAAAGACAATGTCGAAGTAGAAACTTTCCTGAAGTCGGTGTGTGATATAGTAGCCTCATCGGTAGAGAGATACACCCAACGAGGTTTCACAGCACTGCAAGTCAATTTCGGTTGCACCGGAGGGCAGCACCGCTCCGTATATTGTGCCGAAAGGTTGGCACAGTATATCACTCAACACCACGATTGCAACATAGTATTACATCATTTGGAACAAGAAAAATAAACTTCCATATACTAAAATACAATATATTTTGTTATAACAAGAAAATACATTAATGTTTAAATCATAAAATACAAAAAGAGATGAAAAAACTATCAGGAGGATTGATTGCACTTATAGTAGTAGGTGCCATTGTGATTTTCACCGTTTTATGGGGTGTTCGTACTAACAATAAAATGGTTACAGCCGAAGAGGGCGTAAGCGGTGCATGGGCACAGGTAGAAAATGTTTACCAACGCCGTATGGATCTTATACCCAACTTGGTAAATACAGTAAAAGGTGCTGCCGATTTCGAACGCGGTACATTGGAAGCCGTTATTGATGCACGCTCCAAAGCAACATCGGTGCAACTAAATGCCGACAACCTTTCGGAAGCCAATATAGCCGCATTCCAAAAGGCACAAGACGGATTGACTAGTGCTTTGAGCCGTTTGATGGTAACAGTAGAGCGCTATCCCGAACTTAAAGCAACACAGAATTTCCGCGATTTACAAGCTCAATTAGAAGGAACCGAAAACCGTATAGCTGTGGAACGTAACAAGTTTAATGAAGTGGTAAAGGCATACAACACCATGATACGTAAGTTCCCCAACAGCATAATAGCCGGTATTGGAGGCTTTGAAAAGAAAGGATATTTTCAGGCTACAGAAGGCGCCGACAAAGCACCCGAAGTAAACTTTGAGTTTTAATATACCTGGCAGATAAGGCTGTATAACCACAATACGTGGTATATAGCCTTATTCTTTCTTTTTTTTTGATACAAATCAAACAATATATATGAAGAATTATTTTTCAGAAGCTGATAAAACAAAAATCATATCAGCAATACAAGCTGCAGAGCAGAAAACCTCGGGCGAGATACGTGTGCATATCGACAAAACATGTAATGAAGATGTGTTGGACCGTGCCACTTGGTGGTTCAAAAAACTAAATATGCACAAAACAGCCGAACGAAACGGAGTGCTGATATACATTGCCATGGAATCCAAAAAGTTTGCAATAATAGGAGACTCGGGTATCAATGGTGTAGTGCCAAAAGATTTTTGGGAAGAGGTTAAGAATGAAATGCTATCCTTTTTTAAAAAGAATGACTTTGTAAACGGTATAGCCCATGGCGTTTCGCGCGTGGGCGATTATTTGAAACAGCATTTCCCTTATAAGAAAGACGATGTGAATGAACTGCCCGACGATATAAGTTTTGGAGCCAAATAATTAAAGAATACAAGTTGCATATGAAAAAAACATTACTATCGATAGCCGTTTTATTTATCTGTGCGTACGCATGGGCCGGTATTCCACAGAAAACCAATCGCCTAGTCAACGACTATGCAGGATTGTTTACAGCCGAGCAACGTAGTTATTTGGAATATAACTTAGTAGCTTTCAACGACTCTACATCTAATCAAATACTTATAATCACCACCCCATCGCTCGATGGTTATGATATAAGCAATTACGCTTTTGAGATAGGCGAAAAATGGGGCGTAGGCAGGGCCGAACACGACAATGGCTTGGTGATAGTGATAAAACCCAAAAATCAGACACCCGGTCAAGCATTTATAGCCACCGGCTATGGATTGGAAGGAGCTTTGCCCGATGCTGTGTGTAAAGAAATTGTGGATTTGGAAATGATACCACATTTCAAGAAAAACGATTACTACGGCGGAGTGGTAGCAGCACTTAATATAATAATGCCCGTAGCAGCAGGCGAATACAGCTATCAAGAAGCCATAGACGATACCGGAGGAGTTATAGCTCTGGTTATAACGTTGCTAGTGGTGGCAGTATTTGTGGTGTTGGCCTTTGGTGGCAACAGCTCGAAAGGCAACAATATTGGCGGCAGTGGCGGTATAGACCCCCTTACTGCAATATGGCTGGGAAGTATGGCAGGCCGAAACCATGGAGGCAGCTTCGGCAATTTCTCCGGTGGCGGATTCGGAGGCTTTGGCGGAGGCAGCTTTGGCGGAGGTGGCGCAGGTGGAAGCTGGTAAAACAAGCAGGCTGATGAAATTTACATCACGGGGTAAATATATCTACATCACCTGCCAGTAGCATCAGCATCGTGAGGTAAATATATCTACATCACGATGTATGTTTGAGATTATATAATATGGCAAATATATGGTATATAATCAGCCCCATCATATCCTACCATTAAACAGTAGATGACAGAGTATAAAAATATCATACAATAATGTAGAGCCATCCAAGGGGTGGATAAAAGAATTTTGATAATTCCATTTTTTTTCGTAACTTTGCACTTTCAAAAAAGCAATAATAATATAATGGCAAAAGGACGGATTTTATATATAAATCAGGAGATTATGCCCTACTCTCCGGAAACAGAAGTATCTTATTTTGGACGTTATTTACCCGCATTTGTACAAAGTTCCGGTCGTGAAATAAGAACATTTATGCCTCGTTTCGGTTACGTAAATGAAAGAAAAAATCAACTACATGAAGTGATTCGCCTTTCGGGAATGAACCTCATAATAAGCAACTGTGACCATCAGCTTATTATAAAGGTAGGTTCAATATCATCGGCACGAATGCAAGTTTATTTCATAGACAACGAGGAATATTTCACCAAGAAGGAAGATGCAAGAGACCTCGACGGAAATTTTTATGACGACAACGATGAGCGAATACTATTCTATGGCCGTGGAGCATTGGAAGCAGTACGTAAATTGTCGTGGCAACCACACTTGATACACTTCAACGGATGGTTTTCGGCAATGGTACCCTTTTATTTGCGAAGAATGAATAAGGAGAATAACTTCTATTCCAATACCAAAACAGTACTTTCGCTTTTCGCTGACGATTTTGCGGAGCCATTCAACCCCCTTATGGAAAAGAAGTTGAAAGCCGATGGCGCTACCGCGAAAGACCTTAGAATGTACGAGGGATATGACTATATGTCTATAATGAAAACAGCAATAACATACGCACACGGTATAGTTATAGCCTCGCCAAACGTAAATCCCGAGCTAGTAGCTTTTGCAAAAGAAAATAAGAAACATGTGTTGGATTATGCTCCAAAGGAAGAACAATATCCTGCTATTAACAAGCTTTATGACACATTGATTGGAAATAATATCAATAACTAATACTTTTTTATTACACTATGCGTTATCTCTTTTACTACTTGGCTATTTGAAGTATAACCTGCAATGTTAGCAACGTTAGATCCTTGTGTAGAAAAAAAAGATAACAATGGTATTTAATAAAATAAGATATAAACATATTATGAAACGTTTTGGAATATTGAGTTTGCTAGTATGCACATTATGTATGGGATTTGTGGCTTGTACCGAAGATGAATCGGACCTAGGTATGGGGTTGCAAGATCCTACATCTATATTCGATGGTAAAGTGTGTGATACAATAACGGCAACTGCGGTGACAGTACTTGATGATTCATTGCTAACCTCCAACTATTCCGTAGGAGTTATAGGTTATTATCGTGATAATGTTTTTGGCGAAGTCAAGGCATCAATGTACACACAAGCAGCCCTTTCTACGCCAAGTACAGGTGTATCATTTGTCAATACCGATATAGATTCAGTAGTTGTAAGTTTGGTTACAACCGGTGTATTTCCCGGCAATGAGGATACTAATACGGTACATAATTTATATTTCGAAGTATATGAGATAGCAGAAGATATGTATCTGGATAGTAATTATTATGCTACTGATAATAAAGCGTTGGGAGCAAAATTCTTTGATGGAAACATCAATTTCAAAAGCACCGACACAATAATAAATCTAAAACTGAACGAATCCGTATATTCAAAATTTGCCAACAACGAGTTTGCAAGTAGTGATGATTTCTATGCTACGCTAAAAGGTTTGTGTATAAGAATGAACTATTCCGGCGAAGACAACTATATGGTATATGTCAACTATTGGGCCACAGCAACACTCATGACGGTATATTATAAAAATGAATATAACGATACCAACCAATACGCATTCTTGTTCGACAAAACCGCTGCACACTTCAATAGGTATGAGCATAATTATAGTGGAACACCCCTGTCGGCATTCCAAACAAACCGAACCGATTCAATATTCGGTGCCGATATGCTGTATTTAGAGGCATTGGGAGGAACATCAATAAAGTTTGGTTTCCCATATTTGATAGAGTGGGGCAAACAACACCCCAACGCAATCATACATCAAGCAGAGCTGTTCGTATCGGTTCCCGACGACCCTATAAACGATAATCACCCATCGTCATTGATATGCTATTATACAACCCCGTCAGGCACATTGGCAACAATACCCGATATGGTTGACGGCATATTGTCGGAAGGATTTGATGGAAAATTCGACGCATCGAAACGCTATTATCGCATGAGAATAACACGTCAGATACAGCATATATTAGACGGTAAGTCGCCCGATAAAGGAATGAGATTGTATGTAAACTCTCGTCGTTCGTCGGCAGATCGTTGTACAATAAGCGGTACAGCAACAGACAACCCTATGAAATTGAAAATAATTTATACAGAATAAAATAATATTTAAATAACATACACCATGAGAAGAAGTATTTTGTTTTTGCTTGCAACCTGTTTGATTACATCTCAGATATACGCACAAATAAAGTTTGAAAACTACTACGATAAAGGAAAGACATATAAATGGCGGTCAAGCAACTAAGAGAAAGTATAAAGCGATGAAAGGAGGAAACGATGAAAGATATAGGAATAGATTTAGGTACAGCTAATGTACTTATTTATGTAAAAGGAGAAGGTATTGTATTAAATGAACCTAGTGTTGTTGCTGTTGATACAGAAACAAAAAATGTATTAGCTGTTGGTAGAGAAGCTAATGAAATGTTAGGTAGAACTCCAGGAAAAGTCAAAGCAATCAAGCCCCTTAAAGAT
>JAEIGA010006906.1_pt1 | contig 17256 bp, 22 predicted proteins | sample 9270691 | NCBI WGS metagenome assembly JAEIGA01 (sample SAMN17057246, study PRJNA624740) | gut metagenome | biome: biome; isolation source: fecal sample | host: Bos grunniens | place: China: Xizang | collected 2019 | reverse complement strand
GAGGATATGGCTAAGACCGCGCCGGAAATGCATATCCACCTGGGATCTTTGGAGCCCGGAATCGTCACAGAGGACTTTGCAAAACGCCTGGCCGCACTCCCCCAGATCTGCCCCCACTTTCATCTTTCCCTGCAAAGCGGCTGCGATGCGACCTTAAAGCGCATGAACCGGCACTATACCGCACAGATGTACCGGGAAAAATGTGACATCCTGCGGGAGGCCTTTGACCGGCCGTCCATCACTACAGACGTGATCGTGGGATTCCCGGGCGAGACAGAAGAAGAATTCGAGGCCACCAGGGCCTTTCTGGAAAAGATACATTTTGCGGATATGCACATATTTAAGTATTCCAGACGCCAGGGGACCAGGGCTGCCGTCATGCCGGACCAGGTGGAACCGCAGATCATGGCTGCAAGAAGCGACGTACTGACGGCTCTGGCCCGGAAGATGCATCTGGACTATGTCCGGGACTGCCGCGGCATGCACCAGATCTTTCTGCCGGAAACACCCCAGGAGCTTTTGGGAAAGCGCTGGATCACTGGCTATACACAGAACTACATCCGCTGCGCCCTTCCCCCGGAAGACCTTAAAACAGGGGATTTCGCGGAGATAGAGATCGGAGAAATGACAGAAGGTGAATTCGTCTTTTGCAGAAAAATCTGTTGAATTTAACGGCTATATATATTAAGATAAATAAAGAATGGGAAGCTGCGGTTTCTGAAAGGACGTGAAAACATGGCTGATTTAACCAACACACAATACTTCAGCGGAAAAAGTGAATCCAATCTGGCTGCAAAGGATATCCTGGAAGCGGTCTATATTGCATTGACTGAGAAGGGGTATAATCCGGTAAACCAGATCGTCGGCTATATTATGTCAGGCGATCCGACTTACATCACCAGCCATAAGAACGCGCGCTATCTGATCATGAAGATCGAACGGGACGAGCTGCTTGAGGAACTGCTGAACAACTATATCAACAGCAACCTGAAATAGGCGATGAAGAGACTGATCGGACTGGACTACGGGTCCAAAACTGTTGGCGTTGCGGTCTCTGATCCGCTGGGTCTGACGGCCCAGGCTGTAGAGACGATCACACGCAAGGAAGAAAACAAGCTGCGGAAAACCTATGCACGGATCGAAGAACTGATCCGCAGCTATGACGTGGGTGAGATCATTCTGGGCTACCCGAAAAATATGAACGATACCGAAGGCGAGCGCGCAGCAGCCGTGCTTGCTTTTAAAGCTGCGCTTGAGCGCCGTACGGGACTGCCCGTCACCCTTTGGGATGAACGACTGAGCACCATTCAGTCAGAACAGGTATTAAAGGAAGGCGGCGTGCGCCGCGAGAACAGGAAGGCCTATATCGACCAGCTTGCAGCAGGCTTTATCCTGCAGAGCTATCTGGATTATCTTGCATTTACGAAAAATACCCATGAATCGGAGGGATAGGCCATGGCAAACGGAAAGATTACGATGACATCCGATGGAGAGGAACTGACATTTTATATTGTTGAACAGACCATCCTTGGCAATATTAATTATCTGCTGGTCACAGACAGCGAAGACGAACAGGCACAGGCATACATCATGAAAGAGACAGGCGCCGAGACGGAGGACGCCTTTTATGAGTTTGTCGAGGATGATGTTGAGTTTGAAGCCATCGCCAAAGTATTTGAAGAGCTCCTTGAGGATGTCGACTTAGAACGTGAAAAGGAGAAAATTTGAGAACGAAAAAACTGAATAATGAAGTGAACGATAAGAAGATCAGGATCATCCCTCTGGGCGGTCTTGAGCATATCGGTATGAATATCACCTGCTTTGAGTACGAGGACTCGATCCTGGTCGTCGACTGCGGTCTGTCCTTCCCGGACGTAGATATGCTGGGCGTGGACCTGGTGATCCCGGACATCAGCTACCTGCAGGAGAATATAGATAAAGTCAAGGGCTTTGTGATCACCCATGGTCACGAGGACCATATCGGGGCCCTGCCCTATGCACTGAAGATCGTGAATGTCCCGGTCTATGCCACCAAGCTGACCATGGGCATCATTGAGCATAAACTGACCGAGCATGACATGATGGATACCACCAAACGCAAGGTGGTAAAGCACGGTCAGACCATCACCCTCGGCTGCTTTAAGGTCGAGTTTATCAAAACCAACCACAGTATCGCCGATGCGACAGCCCTGGCCATCCACACCCCGGCCGGCGTGATCGTCCATACCGGCGACTTTAAGATCGATTATACCCCGGTCTTCGGCGAGATGATCGATCTGACCCGCTTTGCGGAGCTGGGCAAAAAGGGCGTTCTGGCCCTCATGTGCGACAGCACCAATGCTGAAAAGCCAGGCTTTACCCAGTCCGAACGCACCGTCGGCAAAAAGATCAATGCCATTTTCGACGAACACAAAAGCGGCAGGATCATCATTGCCACCTTTGCGTCAAATGTTGACCGTGTCCAGCAGATCATCAATGCAGCCCATGAGCATGGCCGCAAGGTCATCGTGGAGGGCCGCAGTATGGTCAATACCATTGCGGTCGCATCGGAACTTGGTTATATCAGGATCCCTGATAATACCCTGATCGATATTGACAGTATGCACAGCTATCCGGATGACAAGCTGGTCCTGATCACCACAGGCAGCCAGGGCGAGACCATGGCAGCCCTGTCCAGGATGGCAGCGGACAATCACCGGAAAGTGTCCATCAAGACAGGCGACACCATTGTCTTTTCTTCAACTCCAATCCCGGGAAATGAAAAAGCTGTGACAAATGTGATCAACGATCTTTACAGACAGGGTGCGGAGGTCATCTTCCAGGATACCCATGTTTCCGGACATGCCTGCCAGGAAGAGATCAAGCTGATCTATGCCCTTACCAAACCAAAGTATGCGATCCCGGTCCACGGCGAATTCAAGCACCTGATCGCAGGTGCAGGCATCGCCAAGACCATGGGCATCCCCAAGGATAATATCCTGGTCCTGTCCTCCGGCGATGTGCTGGAGATCGGTGAGAAGGGGGCTGCTGTAGTCGACCAGGTCCAGCACGGGGCCATCATGGTCGATGGACTTGGCGTCGGCGATGTCGGCAATATCGTGCTCCGCGACAGACAGCTTCTGTCCCAGCACGGCCTGATCATCGTTGTGCTGACCCTTGAAAAGTACAGCAACCAGCTGCTGGCCGGCCCGGATATCGTATCCCGCGGCTTTGTCTATGTGAGAGAATCAGAGCTTCTGATGGAAGACTCCAGAAGAGTTGTCAGCGAAGCCGTCGACCGGTGTCTGAACAGGAACATCACCGACTGGGGCAAGATCAAAAACGTGATCAAGGACGCCCTGGGCGATTATCTCTGGAAACAGACCCGCCGCAATCCGATGATCCTGCCGATCATCATGGAAGTGTAAAAATAGATATTGGAGTGATCAGATGACAAATGTAGAATACGAGACAAAGAGCCTTGTCCGTGAGATCAGAAAGAGTAATGAATACAACCAGTATCATCGTCTTCGCAGACGTCTTTCAAAAGACCCGGAGCTGATGCGGCGTGTGGATGACTACCGCAGAGCCTGTTTCGAGCTTCAGGTCAAAGAGGCGGAAGAGGACGACGAAGACAAACTGATCCAACTGGTGGAAGCCCATGAAGACCTGCTGCAGGATGCGGCGGTCAATGAATTTCTGATCTCTGAACGCAGACTTTGCCGGATGATCCGAAACATAACAAGCGCTGTGACAGAAGCAGCAAATCTGCATCTGGAATTATAGGAGGCATCATGATTAAGAAGCTGTTTTTCGGGACATTTTCCCTGGCATTTAATATCGTGATCTATGCGGTCATCATTATCCTTGCCATCCGTCTGGTCACCTATGCCTATGGGTTTTCCTACGAGGTTTTCGGCAATACAGTGATGAATGCAGAATCTGAGGAAGTGATTCCGATCCAGATCAATGAAGGCGCCAGCACCAAAGAGGTGGGCGACCTGCTTGAAAAGCGGGACCTGGTTAAGTACAGTGAAGCTTTTGTTCTGCATACCCAGTTTTCCAAGTATAAGGGCGCGATCAAGCCCGGAAACTACGAACTGAGTCCGTCGATGACGATGGACCAGATCCTTGCCATCATCTCGGGAATGGATGATGAGGCAGAAGCATATTGACGAACGAGTATTGAATGGTGATGCCGGCAGCTGCCGGCATCATTGGTTTAAAAGGAAAAACATGACAGATGAAAGACTGACAGATTACCTGCGTTCCCTGGAAAGGACCCAGGACCCTGTCATTGAAGAGATCCTGGCCGAGGCCCAAAGGGGCCGCATCCCGGTGATCCGTCCAGAAACGGCAGCCCTCCTGAAGGTGCTGATCCGGCTGCACAGGCCCATGCGGCTGCTGGAGGTAGGCGCCGCCGTTGGCTATTCCGCCATCCTCATGGCCGGCTGTATGCCGGCGGATGGCCATCTGACCACCATCGAAAACTATGAAAAACGGATCCCCCTGGCCAGGGAAAATATAAGAAAAGCCTGCATGGAAGAGAAGATCACATTGCTTGAAGGGGACGCCATGGACATACTGCCCGGTCTTGAGCCCGGATACGATATGGTCTTCATGGACGCGGCCAAGGCCCAGTACATCAATTTCCTGCCCCATGTGACCAGACTCTTGAAGACCGGCGGCCTGCTCGTCTCGGACAATGTGCTCCAGGAGGGAGACATCATAGAGTCTCGTTTCGCCGTAACCAGACGCAACCGGACCATCTATAAAAGAATGCGGGAATATCTCTGGGAGCTGAAGCACTCCGAAACTTACGAGACCTCGGTGCTGACCGTTGGTGACGGGGTGACCCTCAGCGTAAAGCTTAAGGATGAAAAGGAAGGATAAGATCGAATGAAAAAACCAGAATTACTGATCCCGGCCAGCAGCCTGGAGGTCTTAAAGACAGCAGTCATCTACGGAGCTGACGCGGTCTATATCGGCGGAGAGGTTTTCAGCCTCAGGGCAAAATCCAAAAACTTTTCAGCTGAAGATATGAAGGAAGGCATTGCATTTGCCCATGCCCGGGACGTCAAGGTCTACGTGACAGTCAACATCCTGGCCCACAACCGCGACCTTGATGAAATCCGCAGTTACCTGGGCGAACTTAAACAGATCGGCCCCGACGCCTTGATCATCTCAGACCCGGGCGTCTTCATGATGGCAAAGGAGATCGTTCCTGAGATCGATATCCACATCAGCACCCAGGCCAATAATACCAACTATGACACCTACAGGTTCTGGCACGGCCTTGGCGCGAAACGCGTCGTTTCCGCCAGAGAGCTGTCCCTTGAAGAACTGCGCGGCATCAGAGACCATATCCCGGATGAGATGGAGATCGAGACCTTCGTTCACGGCGCCATGTGCATTTCCTATTCCGGCAGATGCCTGCTCAGCAACTTCCTGACCGGGCGCGACGCCAATCAAGGGGCCTGCACCCATCCCTGCCGCTGGAAATATGCAGTCATGGAAGAGACCCGGCCGGGCGAATATTTCCCGGTCTATGAAAATGAGCGCGGAACCTATATCTTTAATTCCAAAGACCTGTGCATGATCGCTCATATCCCTGACCTTGTGGAGACCGGCATCGACAGCTTCAAGGTGGAGGGCCGTATGAAGACTGCCCTTTACGTCGCCGTCTGCGCCAGGACCTACCGTCAGGCCATCGACGATTATTTTAAGGATCCGGCCCTGTATCAGGCAAATCTTCCCCTTTACGAGGCAGAGATCGCCAAATGCACCTACCGCCAGTATACCACCGGCTTCTTTTACGGGAAGCCTTCGGACGCCCAGATCTATGACAACAGCACCTACAATAAAGAATACACCTACCTGGGCAGCATCCTGGGCAGAAATGCCGACGGCCTCTTCGGTCTGACCCAGAAGAACAAGTTCAGTGTCGGCGAGGAGATCGAGATCATGAAGCCTGACGGCAGGAACATCCCGGTGACTGTAAAACGGATCATGGACGCAGAAGGCGCCGATATGGAAAGCTGTCCGCATCCCAAACAGCAGATCTACGTGGACCTTGGTGAAGAACTTGAAGACTATGATATCTTAAGGCGCAAAGCCTCGGAGTAAAGGCATGATCGTTGAACAGTTTTATCCCGACGAATGGGTCGACTCGGCCTATGTGATCCCCTATGAGGATCTTTACGATGCGGGCTACCGCGGCATCATCTACGATATCGACAACACCCTGGTGCCCCACGGTGCACCGGCGGACGATCGGGCCAGAGCCCTCTTTAAACGCCTGAAGGCGATCGGCTTCGACTGCTGCCTGCTGTCAAACAACAAGCAGCCCAGAGTGGATATGTTTAATAAGGACATCGGGGTCCATACTATCTGCAACGCCCATAAGCCGGGCAGGGAAGGCTACCGGAAGGCCATGAAGACGATGGGGACCAATAAAAAGAACACCCTTTTTATCGGCGACCAGCTCTTTACAGACGTCTGGGGCGCCAAACGCTGCGGGATCCGCAACATTCTGGTAAAGCCCATCCACCCCAAAGAGGAGATACAGATCGTCCTGAAACGGCGGTTGGAGTGGATCGTCCTGTTTTTTTATAAAAAGCAGGCGCACAAAAGCTGAAAAAACTGTTGAAAAAACAGGGGTACTTATTATATACTATAAACAGTTGATTTTAAGGAGGAAACATCTATGATTTCAGCAGGCGAATTTAGAAATGGCGTTACCATCGAGTTCGAAGGCAACATTTATCAGATCATCGAATTCCAGCATGTAAAGCCAGGCAAGGGCGCTGCTTTCGTTAGAACAAAGTTAAAGAATATCAAGAGCGGCGGCGTGATCGAGAAATCCTTCCGTCCGACCGAAAAATGTCCGACAGCCCATATCGAGCGCTCCGATATGCAGTATCTGTACCAGGACGGCGACCTTTACAATTATATGAATACAGAGACCTATGATCAGGTTGCTCTGACATCAGACGCTGTTGGCGATACCATGAAGTTTGTCAAGGAGAATGAGATGGTCAAGATGCTTTCTCATAACGGCGAGATCTTCGCTATCGAGCCGCCCCTCTTTGTTGAGCTTGAGGTAACAGAGACAGAGCCGGGCTTTAAGGGCAACACCTCTACAGGTGCGACCAAGCCGGCGATCGTTGAGACCGGTGCGCAGGTCAATGTTCCGCTTTTCGTTGAGATCGGCGACAAGATCCAGATCGATACCAGAACAGGCGAGTACTTAAAGCGCGTATAATTTTTATCAGAAGTCAGCTGAAGGCTGCTGCAGGCGATGCAGCAGCCTTTTATCGATTTAAGGGAGAGATCATCAATGAGCGATCGGATCACAGGCACAACAATTCTGACCGGACTTTTAGGCAGTCCGGTATCCCACAGCATATCGCCCAAAATGCACAATGAATCCTTCAGGATGCTGGGCCTTGACTATGTCTATATGGCATTTGACGTGGACACGAAGACTCTCGGCGAAGCGGTGAAGGGGCTTAAAGCCCTCGGCGCCCGCGGTTTTAACCTGACCATGCCCGACAAGCAGAAGATGCTGGAATACTGCGACAAGCTGTCGCCGGCAGCCAGGCTGTCCGGCGCCGTCAATACTGCCGTGATCGAAGACGGTGTCCTGACCGGTCATACCACCGACGGCATCGGCTATCTTGACGCGGCCAAAGACGCAGGCTTTGACCTGACCGGCAAGGTCATGACCATGCTGGGCGGCGGCGGGGCGGCAACAGCAGTCATCACCCAGGCAGCCCTTGACGGCCTGAAGGAGATCCGGATCTTCAACCGGCCCGGAGCAAATTATCAGAAGCTTGAAAGGCTGGCCGATGCACTGAATCATGACACAGCCTGTCAAGTGACGGTTTGGGATCTGGCGGATACCGGGGCTCTTTATGACAGCATCGAAAGCAGCGGCATTCTGACCAACGGAACCCCTGTCGGTATGGGCGATGATATGGAAGGCTGCCTGATTACGGACCCGGATGTCCTGCACAGGGACCTGATCGTGTCGGATATGATCTATCATCCGGCCCGGACAAAACTCCTTCGCCTGGCTGAGGAGAAAGGCTGCCCCACCTTTAACGGCCTGTACATGCTGCTATATCAGGGCGCTGCCTCCTTCAGACTGTGGACCGGCCATGACATGCCGGTAGACCATATCAAAAAAATGTTTTTTGGAGGGCAGGCATGATGAAGGGACATATCTTCCTGATCGGATTTATGGGATGCGGCAAAAGCACTGTGGCAAGACACCTGGCCCGGGCGCTTGCCATTCCATGCTCAGATACAGACGCCATGATCGAAAAGAAGGCCGGCATGACCATCTCAGAGATCTTTGAGAAACAGGGCGAGCCGGCCTTCCGCGAGATGGAGACCCGGCTTTTAAGGGAGCTTAAAGATAAGTCCCCAATGGTCATTTCCTGCGGCGGCGGCATGGCCATGCGGCCGGAAAATGCGGCTCTTATGAAAGCCGCCGGCACGGTAGTCCTCATCAAGGCTTCCCCCGAGACCATCCTGGAGCGCGTCATTCGCAACGACAACAGACCCCTCCTTCGCGGCAGGAAGGATATCGCCTCCATCTCGGCCCTCATGGAAGAACGCCGGGAACGCTACGAAGCAGCCGCAGACTTCTGTGTCGTGACCGACAATGACCACAGAGCAGACACTGTGGCAGAAGAGATCATAAAGAAAATTTAAGAGACAAAGAACCGTCCCCTGTCTCAATATTGTGTGTCGAAAAGCAAGCCATGGGGTGTCGCCATGCCCAAAAGTCATGTGGCGGCCTAACTTGCCTTTATAAGCCTTTTGAGTATGCCCAAAATCGCGAGTTATTCTAATGCAACTCAAAATAAATCGCTTTTGTTATGCCTAAAAAGCAAGTCCCGACATACTCAGTCTTGTCGAAACTTCATTTGAAGCTGACTAACAGACCCAAAAAGGCATACTAAATCTTGTCGAAAAGCCGATTGCATTAGACTAACGCCGGGAAATAACGCCGGGAAATAACGCCGGGAAATAACGCCGGGAAATAACGCCGGGAAACCATACTGACTACACCTCTTTGATCCCCGTGATGTCCGGCGCTGCCACAAGGGAGTAGTTGGTGTGGTAGATGACAAAGCCTGGCTTGCCGCCGGGCGTTTTCTTTATATGCTTTTTCTGGATATAGTCGATCTCCACCTTCTCAGCATCCCGGCCCTTGGAATAGTAGGCAGCAAGTCTGCCGGCTTCTTCAAAAACACGGTCAGGAAGCTCTTTGCCGCCGCATTTGACGATGACATGGGAGCCGGGGATGCCTTTGGCATGAAACCACCAGTCACCGCCGTCGGCCAGTTTGAAGGTCAGTTCTTCATTCTGGAAATTGTTCTTGCCCACATAGATATCAAAACCATCACTGGAAAGATAATGTAGCGGCTTGCTGACAGGCGTGCGGGCCTTACCTTTTTTGCCCTTGCCGCCAGGCGCGGCGTGACGCTTGATATAGCCAAAGCTGATCAGCTCTTCTTTGATCTGGGCCAGGTCAGCCTCGGATCTGGCGATATCCAGCGCTGTGGCGATGGAATCCAGATGCTCCAGCTCCTCCTTCGTTTCCCGGATCTGGACAGACAGGGCCTCATAGGTCCGCTTCAGCTTGGCATAACGGTCAAAATATTTGACAGAATTGTCATGGGCAGAAAGCTGCGGGTCCAAGGGCACCTTGATGGGCTCATCGGTATAATAGTTGACGCACTCCAGGACCTTGGCCCCCTCCGCCAGCTCATAGCCGTAGGTATTGATCATCTCGCCGTAGATCCTGTATTTGTCACGCTTTTCGGTATCCTTTAATTGCCGCTCCTGGAGGGCATACTTCTTGCGGCAGCGGTCCAGGGCATTGGCCATGATCCGGCGCAGGTCCGAAGACTTCTGCCGGATCCGGGTGACCGCATTGCGGGCAGCAAAGTAATAGCGGAGCACATCGGACATGGAATCATAATCTTCCTCCTGAAGCTCGCCGTAGCAGGTCAGCCTGACGCAGGAGAATTCCCTGGGCGTGCCTTCATCGGAAACGATATTGGGCAGATACTGATGGGCCTTTATATCCTCCATCATCCGTTCAAATGTTTTAAACAGATGAAGCTTTTCAAGATCAGAAAGGGCAGCGCAGCTGAAAGAAGAATCAATGGACGCCCTGAAGCAGAGTTCCTCGGCGATCAGGGGGCTGATGCCGGTCAGGGATCCGTAGATGGCCTTGGCCGCAGGCTGTGGCTGGCTCAGCACATCCTCCGTAAATTCCTTCTCAGTGACCGTCAGGGGATCCAGCTTGTGCTGGGTCTCAGCGATAAAATAGGTCCGCCCCGGAAGCACCTCCCTGACAGAGCTGACATTCAGTGAAATGTGCTTGATACTGTCGATGATGGTCATATCCGGCTGGCAGAAGATGATATTGCTGTGCTTGCCCATAAGCTCGACGATCAGCAGCTTTTCGCAGACATCGCCAAGTTCATTCAGATGCTCGATCCTGAAATGGATGATCCGCTCCAGGCCAGGCTGGGTGACACTCAGGATCCTGCCGCCCCCGATATGTTTCCTGAGCAGCATGCAGAAATTCGGAGCCGTGACCGGGTTTTCCGGCACATCCGGCGTCAGGTAGATCAGCGGCAGGGAAGCGCTCGCACTGATCAGCAGACGGTAATTCGTCCTGTTGTTTTTGACTGTCAGGACCAGTGCATCATTTTCAGGCTGCGCGATCCTGGAAATTCTGCCCCCGCAGAGGGCTTCAGACAGTTCATATACGATATTTGAAATGACCAGACCATCAAGAGCCATGTCATCACTCCTCTCTAAAACATTCAGTCGTGATCTAAGTATAACTTATTAATGCCGCAAGTTCAACTTTTGTTGACTTGACTGGGTATTTTGATTATAATAAAGTGTATATGTCTGTCAAAAAACAGAAGAAAGCAGGTGATCGGATGCTGAAAAGCATGACCGGTTTTGGCCGCTGCGAAGCCGTGATCGGCGACAGAAAAGCGACCGTGGAAATTAAAAGTGTAAACCACAGATACTGTGATATCACAGTAAAGATCCCGAAGAAGCTCGGGGCACTGGAATCACCGATCCGAAGCCTGATCGGCGAGTATATCCAGCGCGGCAAAGTCGATGTCTTCGTTTCCTTTGAAGACAACAGTGCAGGCGCGGAGATGGTCAGATACGACAGCGCGCTCGCCGCGGAATACATGAAGGCCTTCAGACAGATGCAGACGGAGTTCGGACTGTCAGAAGACATTCACGTTTCAACATTGTCAAGATGCCCGGAAGTACTGACTCTGGAAGACCGGGCTATCGATGAGGATGCCCTCTGGGAAGTGATCAGAAAAGCCGTGACAGGCGCGGCCGAGGCGATCTCCCAGACCAGGGAAAAGGAAGGCACCAACCTGAAGGCTGATCTGACAGGCAAGTTGGACCAGATGATGGCACGCGTGCTGCAGATCGAGGCAAGAGCGCCGGAGATCATCAGTGAATACCGCGAAAAACTGATGGCAAGAGTCCGCGATCTGCTGGCGGATACGTCAGTCGATGACGCCAGGATCGCCATGGAGACTACGATCTACGCAGACAAGCTCAGCGTCGACGAAGAGATCGTCAGACTGAAGAGCCATATCACCACGATGAAGCAGGAACTGGAAAAGGGCGGCGCCGTCGGACGCAAACTGGACTTCATTGCCCAGGAGATGAACCGCGAGGCGAACACCATCCTCTCCAAATCCGGCGACCTCATTACCTCTGACATCGCCATCGAGCTGAAGACAACCATTGAAAAAGTCAGAGAACAGATACAGAACGTTGAGTAAGAGACTGCAGAGAGCAAACCTCATAAGGAGGCATCAGCTGTGGGTAAATTTGTCAATGTCGGATACGGCAACATGGTGAACGCCGACCGGATCGTGGCGGTGATCAGTTATGAATCAGCGCCGAGCAAACGGATCGTGACGCTGGCCAGAGAAGAGGGCCGTCTGATCGACGCGACCCAGGGAAGAAAGACCCGCGGCGTGATCATAACATCCGAGGATCATGTGATATTGACAGCGCTGCTGCCGGAAACGATCGCGGCGCGTCACGACGGGCAGATGACGGACACTGTGATACCGGATACAGAAAGGGAAGAGGACGATGAGTGAAAGAAGACGCGGCATCCTGTCCATTATTTCAGGATTTTCCGGTGCAGGCAAGGGCACTGTCACCAGACAGCTGATCAGCACCTACCCGGAACGCTACAGACTGTCGGTATCCGCCACGACCAGAAACAAACGCGAAGGCGAGATCCACGGAACCCATTATTTTTTCATCACCGATGAAGAATTTGAGCTGATGATCACCGACGGCGCATTTTTAGAGCACGCCGGCTATGTTGGACATTTTTACGGGACCCCGAGACATTTCGTCGAGGAGATGCTTGAAGCCGGCTACGATGTGATCCTTGAGATCGAGCAGCAGGGCGCCTTCCAGGTGAAGCGGGAGATGCCCGAGGCACTGCTGATCTTTCTTACGCCGCCGACCATCGAGGAGCTTGTCAGACGGCTGACAGGCAGAGGTACGGAGACGGCTGAGGAGATCGAAGCCAGACTGGCCCAGGCCGCCGTTGAAGCCGAGGTGATGGACAGGTTTGATTACCTGGTGATCAATGATACAGTCAGTCAGTGTGTAGAGGATCTGCACCGGCTGATCCAGACAGAAGGCAGCCGCATGGCCTTCCAGGGAAACATGATAATGCAGCTGCAGGAGCAGCTTGAGCCATACAGAAAGGAAGCATAGATATGTTACATCCATCCTATAACGAGCTGATGAAAGCAGTGAATGAGAATGCCGGCGGCACTGAAGAGAATCCGGTCGTTTCCAGCCGTTACTCCATTGTTATCGCTGCTGCAAAACGCGCGCGTCAGCTGATCACCGAAGAGAATCTTGCCCTTGAAGCAGAGGGCGACGCTGACAGCAAGGAGATGAAGCCGGAGAAGATCGGCTGGCCAGAGAAGCCGCTGTCCACAGCCATCCGTGAGCTGATGGACGGTGATGTAAAGATCGTGCCTAACGATGATGAATTCGACGATGACAGCGATATGATCTTCACATCTTCCATGGGCGATGTGATCTACGAGTCTGACGACGAAGAGGAAGAGGACTACGACCGCGAAGACGAAGAAGATGAAGACGACGATGATAACGATCTTGATGAAGATGACGACGTGATCGATGATCTTGATGAGGATCTGGACGCTGACGATGATGATGACGAGCGCATGGACAGCCGTCTTGATGAGGATTGATCTCAGTCATGATCGAAGCAGGCCTTACTTATGAAAAAAATGTTGTCGTAACGGAAGCGATGACGGCCGAAAGGGTCGGCAGCGGCATGCTGCCTGTATACGCTACCCCGTGCATGATTGCGCTGATGGAAGGCACCTGCGCCGAATGCGCAGCCCCTTACATGGGCGAAGGTGAAGGCACTGTCGGTGTGGCGGTCGATATCGCTCACATCGCTGCAACGCCCATCGGCATGAAGGTCAGATGCACGTGTTTACTTAAAGAAGTCAAGGGCAGAAAGCTTGTCTTTGAAGTTGATGCTTTTGATGAGAAGAAGCAGATCGGCAAGGGCACCCATACCCGCGTGATCATCAACAACGCCGATTTTATGGCAAAACTGGCATAAGGCAGCAAAGGCTGCAAAGGGACTGCTGCCCCTCAGGCAGCAGTCCTTCACACGTTCTATGTTTGGATATATTACAGTCAATCGTGAAGAACTGAAGGTCAGAGAACTGGACCGCTACCAGGCTTATTACTGCGGCCTTTGCCACGCCCTGCACAAAAGATGCGGGCGGACCGGTCAGCTGACTTTGACCTATGATATGACATTTCTGGCTATTCTCCTGGGCAGTCTTTATGAGACGCCGGTGAAGGAGAACGAAGGCAGATGCATCCCCCATCCGGCAAAAAAACACCGGATGCTGACGGGGACCATGACAGCCTATGCGGCAGATATGAATGTGCTGCTGGCCTACCACAATCTGCTGGATGACTGGAAGGATGACAGGCGTCTTTCGCGCTTTGCCGCCGCAGGTCTTTTAAAAGACCGGATCGAAAAGATCAGCAGGGCCTACCCCAGACAGGCGAAGGCGGTGGCGGATTATATGCAGGCCCTTGCGGCATGCGAGGCGGAAGCTTCGGAAAATGTCGAGGCCGCCGCGGCCCTCACAGGCCGGATGCTGGCGGAGATATTTGTCAGAAAAGAAGACAGGTGGACGCCCCAGCTCAGGCAGATGGGATTTTTCCTTGGAAAGTTCGTCTATCTGATCGACGCCTACGAAGACGTTGACAAGGATATTAAAAAAGGCAGCTACAATCCCCTGAAGGGACTGCGGCCGCGGGATGACTTTGACAACTATTGCCGGCAGATCCTGATGATGCAGATCTCCGAGTGCTGCAAAGCCTTTGAGTTCCTGCCCATCACCCGGGACGCAGGCATTTTGAGAAATATATTGTATTCTGGCATTTGGACCAGATTTGCTGCAGTTTATCGTGACAGAAAAAAGGGCGGGGGCCAGGGAGACGATCATGACAGATCCTTATAGCGTGCTCGGCGTTCCACGGGATGCGGGCAATGATGATATCAAGAAGGCCTACAGGCAGCTGAGCCGTAAGTACCATCCGGATGCAAATATCAACAATCCGAATAAGGAAGCGGCGGAAGCCAGATTCAAGGAAGTCCAGCAGGCCTATGACCAGATCATGAATGAACGGTCAGGCGGCTATTCCGGCGGTTACGATTCCTACGGGAACGGCCAGGGCGGCTACAGCTACGGTCCGTTTTCCGGCGGATCCTACGGCTACGGCGGCCAGCAGCAGAGCTATGACGATGAAGATACACTCAAATACCAGGCAGCCATAAACTACATTAACAGCGGCAGTTATCAGGAAGCACTTCATGTGCTGGACAGCATCACCAATCGGACCGCGCAGTGGTATTACCTGTGCGCCCTGACAAATGTCCGGATGGGCAACAATATCAATGCCCAGGAACTGGCCAGGAAAGCCGTGGAGATGGAGCCGGGAAACTTCCAGTACAGACAGCTCCTCTCGCAGCTTGAGAGCGGCGGACAGTGGTATCAGGATACCGGCAGAGGCTTTGGCATGCCGGGGATGAACTTCGGCGACGCCTGCTGGAAGCTGATCTGCCTCAATCTGGCCTGCAACTGTTTCTGTCCGGGTGCCTGCTGTTACATCTAGACGGGACGATTAGAGAAGGAGATTTACATTGAAGACAGTAGAACTCAACGGTAAGCGGATGACATCTGAAGCGTCGGCACAGGAATATCTGTTTGATATGTTTGATTTTCCGGTGTATTACGGGGATGACCTGGATGCCCTATACGACGCGCTGGCTGATATTGTCGAGGAAACCCATGTGACCATCATCAACCGCGAAGCCATGGAGAATTCCTCCTACGGCGCGAGACTGATGTGGGTCTTTGAAGATGCGGCCGATGATAACGACAATCTGACCCTTGCCTGGACAGAAGAGGAGAGCGGGGAGTATGAATAACTCCCGGACCTTTCACCTGATCGCAAATCCCGCAGCGGCTTCAGGCAGCGGCGGCGACGCGATGCGGGTCGTGGAAAATGTACTGAAAAGCAGCGGCCGGGACGTCTTTCTTCATGAGCCGGAGAGCGCAGCGCAGACAGAGGCTCTGGTCAGAGAACTGACAGGCAGCGGTGCGGATATCCACCTGGTCTCGATCGGCGGGGATGGAACCCTCAATACGGTGCTCAACGGCATCGTGGATTTTGAACATACCAGACTTTCCTGTATTCCTGTCGGCTCGGGCAATGATTTCGCGCGGAATATGCACCTGATCCGGAATACGGCAGCGGCAGCCAGCCATCTGACGTCGGCCCCGCAGGAAATGATCCTGGACTACGGCGAAGCGGTTTTTGAAGGTCCGGACGGGCCTGTGACCAGACGTTTTGCCATCAGCTGCGGCATCGGCTATGATGCCGATATCTGCGAAGAAGCAGCCAGACATCCGGCCAAAAAGGTCCTGAACAGGATAGGTCTCGGCAAGCTGATCTATCTGGTCATCGGGATCCGGCAGATGTTTTCAAGGACCGGGACCCGGGCGGTGGTCAGGCTGGATGACGGGCCGGGGATCCATCTGAACAATATGTTCTTTACGGTCGGCATGCTGCATCCCTGTGAAGGGGGCGGCGTTCCCTTCTGCCCCGGGGCAGATCCGGAAGACGGTCTTCTGGACGTATGCATTGCAAAATACATGACGCCCTTTAAATCAATGGCATCTCTGGTCATGGTCTACCTGGGACGCCACCATCTGATTCGCAGGATCCGGCTGGCCAGATGCAGGAAACTGTCGGTCGTCACAGAGAAGGCCCAGTGGTATCATCTGGACGGGGACACGGATTTTCAGATCAGGAAGATCGTAATGACGTCAAAATCCGGACTTCGATTTGTCCGGTAAATATAACATTATCACTAAGGAGGGATGAACGCGGCATTGCCGCGGGATAACATGGCAGAGAAAGAAACCAATCAGAAGAAAAACACCGACGCACAGGAACCTAAAAAGGTTGTTACGCGTTATGAGAAACGTCTGCAGCGCAGAAAAGACGAGGAAGCGCGCAGAAAGAAGACACGGAATACGACTGTCGGCATCGCAGCTGCAGTTGTCATTTTATGCGCCGGTGTTTTAGGCTACAAGGCCTACGATAACTATCAGGAAAAGCACGGTCCTTACATCAGTGTAGGCAGCCACAAGATCAGCCAGCCAGAATATAACTATTATTATAATAATGCGATCAACAGTTTTTATTCCCAGTACGGCAGCTTTGCTTCCTACTTCGGCCTGGACCTTTCCAAACCGCTGGATCAGCAGTACTATACTGATACCATGACCTGGAAGGATTATTTCGACCAGCAGGCTGTCAATCAGATGCAGCAGGTCTACGCCCTGTCTGATGAAGCCAAGGCCCAGAGCTTCGGCTATGATGCGGCAGAGGATGTGGAAACCTTCGTGACATCACTGACAGAAAGCGCCGAGGCTGCTGAGATGAGCGTGGACGATTACTGCGTCCAGGCTTACGGCGAAGGCGCAAAGCTTGATGATGTCAAGAAGTATGTGGAGCTGAGCGCGACTGCGGATGCTTACTATGACAGTATCGAGGCAGAGACCAGAGCCGACATCACTTCAGATGAAGTTCAGACTTACT
>JAEIGA010006905.1_pt1 | contig 17257 bp, 14 predicted proteins | sample 9270691 | NCBI WGS metagenome assembly JAEIGA01 (sample SAMN17057246, study PRJNA624740) | gut metagenome | biome: biome; isolation source: fecal sample | host: Bos grunniens | place: China: Xizang | collected 2019 | reverse complement strand
CTTGAAGGCGCACCCATCCACCATGAAGCGAACGAGCGTGCGCACCTGCTGCCAGCCCTGTCGGCCCGCCGCTCCGGGATTGATGTGAAGCAGGCGCAAAGCGGGGTCGTGCTGCACTTTAAGAATGTGCGAATGTCCCGACACAAAGAGGTGGGGCGGACGAGCATAGAGTTCTCTGGCAATGGAGCGGTCGTAGCGCCCGGGATAGCCGCCAATGTGCTTCATTAGCACGTCGGCATCCTCACACCTGAAGCGCAACGTCTCAGGAAACATTCGGCGCAACACGCCTCCATCAATATTGCCACAAACAGCACGCAGAGGTTTGAGCGCGGCGAGTTGCTTGGCAAGTTCGAGCGTGCCGATGTCGCCAGCATGCCAAATCTCATCACACGCTTCGGCATACTTGGCATAACGTTCGTCCCACAAGCCGTGGGTATCCGAGAGCAATAGAATTCTTCGCATGGCAGAGCAAGCACTATTGCTGACAGAGCGCCTTGACGTACTGAAGGATGAGCTGCGCCGTTGGCTCCAGTCCTAATTTACTCGTATTGAGGCACAAATGATAATTGGAAGCCGCGCCCCAACTACCTGTGGCATAATAATTATAATAGGACGCACGACGCTCATCGCCGCGCTGCATCAGCTTTGCAGCCTCCGCCTCCGACACATGCTGACGCTGAGCAATCAGCGCAATGCGGTCCTCACGGTTGGCTGAAAGAAAAATGTTCAAACAATTGGGGTAGTCGCGCAATACATAGTCAGCACAACGACCGATGAACACTCCTCCGCGACCTTGGGCAACGGCCTTGCGAATGGCGTCGGACTGAAGACGGAAGAGATTTTCGTCGGACACCTGGCTTTGGTAGAACTCCGTCGTATGGCCAAAGATGGGCACTACGTTGCCAAAGAACGATTGGAAAAAGCCCTTGTGCTCATCGCTACGCTCAAATATCTCCGTACAGAAGCCGCTTTCGCGCGCAGCAATGTCGAGTATTTCCTTGTCGTAATAGTCGAGTCCTAATTCGCGAGCGAGAATTTTGCCAATCGTTCGCCCACCACTGCCAAGCTGGCGCCCAATGTTGATGACCAAAGGTGCCTTGTCGAGATGTTCGAAACTTATGTCGCTAATAGGAAGTCCGTTGTTGTCAAAAAAGTTGTGCATATTATTTTCCTGAAATTTAAGGTTTTAAGAATTTACTGTTGACAGCTGGCTCGAACGCAACTGCTTGATTTGCTTCATGAGCAGAAAAACCGAAACAAGCGTTGCCATAGCATCAGAGAACGGGCCGGCATACCAAACACCATCCACCTTGTTTTCCATAAACTGCGGGATAATCAAAATGGCGGGCAATAAGAAGATAAGTTGGCGCGTGAGCGAAAGCAGGATGCTCTTCCCAGCATGACCAATGCTTTGGAAAAACGCTGTTGACACAATCTGCACTCCAATCATCGGGAAGCACATAACGAATATGCTCAACCCATGTGCAGCGGCATCAATGAGTTCGGGCGAATCCTTTGCAAACAACGTCACGCAAGGCACGGGGAAGAACGTTCCGACCACAAATCCCAGCGTCGTGATGCACGTAGCCACGATGACCGAAAGCTTAAGCACCTGCAGAATGCGACCATACTGACGCGCCCCATAGTTATAGCCTGCAATAGGCTGCATACCCTGATTAAGCCCGATGACAACCATGACAACAAAGATGACCAAGCGATTGACAATGCCAAATGCTCCGACAGCAACGTCACCGCCATAAGTTGTCATTGAACGAGTTACAAATATCGCAACGGTACACGCACAAAGGTTGATGAGAAAATTAGGCGCACCAATAAGCAGCGATTCTTTAAGGATGCTAAGGCGAATGGGCAAGCGTTTCTTCTCCAGTCGGATGGGTTCGGACGGCAGCATAAACAAGCGTATTTCCCAAGCCAACATCACGGTTTGCGCCAAGATGGTTGCCAGCGCTGCACCACGAATGCCCCACTCAAAGAAGAATATGAATATGGGCGCAAATACGCAGTTGAGTGCCACGGTGCCAAACGTTGCATACATCGCAAGGCGCGGACGATTCGTCGAACGCAACAGAGCGTTGAGACCAAGGTAAAGATGCGTCACGACGTTGCCGGCAAGAATCACAGTCATGAAGTCGCGCGCCGGACCAATGGTGATGTCGCTGGCTCCGAAAAACCGCAGAATGGGGTCGAGCGCCCAAAGCAAAATCACTCCCAACGAAAAACCCATTACAAGGTTCATCGTCACGACATTACCCAGGATGGTGCGCGCTGTGTCGTAGTCTTTCTGTCCTAACTTCACAGACATCAGCGTTGAGCCGCCCACTCCGACCATTGCACCAAAGGCAGCCGTAAGCGACATCAATGGTCCCGTAAGCGCAAGGCCCATAATAGCCTCCTTGCCCACACCCTGACCAATGAAGATGCCATCAATAATGTGGTAGAGCGATGAAGCCGTCATGGCAATAATGGCAGGAATGGCATACTGCATCAGAAGACTGCCGACAGGCTTCTCGCCAAGTTCGTTGAAATTCTTTGTTTGACTCATGTCGAATTTTCTTTCAAAAAAGTAAGTTTGAGACTGCAAATTTATAAACTATAAATCGGAAACGTATCACGGAGGGATTTGAATTTCAAAGTTTCCTAAAAAATATTAATAATGTCGGCTAAAAATTGTCAGAAAAGCGCTAACTTTGAAGTCCATAAATCAAAGCTACAAATTCACAAATCCGAACTTCCGTGACAGAACCCAAAATATTAGACTGCTACCACGTGCCGGTATTGCTCGAAGCATGTATCGAAGCCATGAACATACATCCCGACGGAACGTATGTTGACGTAACATTTGGCGGTGGCGGCCATAGCAAAGAAATCATCAAACATTTGTCTGAACGAGGCCACCTCTACGGCTTCGACCAAGACGCCGATGCCGAACAAAACATTCCACAGGACGAAGCTCGCTTCACCTTTGTCAGAAGTAATTTCCGCTATCTCGACAATTGGATGCGCTATCACGAAGTGGAAGGTATCGACGCCCTGCTGGCTGACCTCGGAGTTTCGAGTCACCACTTCGATGCTGAGGAGCGCGGATTCTCCTTCCGATTCGATGCGACCCTCGACATGCGTATGAACGGACGCGGTGGTATCACTGCTGCCGATGTGCTCAACAAGTACAGCGAAGAGCAGTTGGCAAATATTTTCTACCTATATGGCGAACTGAAAAACGCGCGCCGCATAGCCTCTGCCGTGGTAAAGACAAGAGCAACACAAAGCTTTGCGCGCATACAAGACTTGCTCGACGTCGTCAAACCGCTCATGGGACGTGACCGCGAGAAGAAAGACCTGGCAAAGGTGTTTCAAGCACTGCGCATCGAAGTGAATCACGAAATGGACGCGCTGCGCGACATGCTCAATGCTGCACTAAAAAATCTCAAGCCAGGAGGTAGGCTCGTAGTCCTTACCTATCACTCACTCGAAGACCGCATTGTGAAAAACTTTATGCGCGCCGGAAACTTTGAAGGCAAAGTAGAGCAAGACTTCTTTGGCAATCGCAAAGCCCCCCTCAAAGCAATCAACAACAAAGTCATTGTGCCCGACGACGACGAGCAACAACGAAACCCACGCAGCCGCAGTGCGAAACTACGCATTGCTGAAAAATTGTAATTCCTACACAATCCATGAGTATCAAAGACAAGAAAATAACGCCTCCCGCCGAGTTAAACAAAACTTTGGAAGAACTCGCAGAAAAGAAGCAGTTGGAATCCGACGTCATCAAAGCACGCAAAAAAACTGACGGCTTGTACGAAGATTTTACAAACAACGAAGACCTGTCGCTCGCAACAATTCTTGCCGGCGATGCCTTGGCTGGCACATGGATGAAGAAGAATTGGCTATATCTGCTGTTTCTCGTTGTGCTCATCATTGTTTATACCAGCAATCGCTACGCTTGCCAGCAAGAACAAATTGAGACAAAGCGCCTCAACGACGAACTGATAGACATTCGCTACAAAGTATTGACAACATCAAGCGAACTACGCAAACATTCGCGCGCCAGCATTATCGAACAACACCTCAAAGACTCTACCCTACGCCCAGGATTAACACCTAACTTCAAGATTATTCGCGATGAACTTCCCCAAGGACAAAATTAAAGGACGCATCAATCTGGTCAAGTGGCTCTTCGTGCTGCTTGGCCTTGCTATCTTAGGAAAGGCATTTTACACCATGACCATCAAGCAAAGCTACTGGATAGAAGTAGCCAAGCAACGCGAACGAATCAACCTTGAACTGAAACCCGCACGCGGAAACATTCTTGCAACAAACGGTGAAGTCTTGGCTGCATCTATTCCAGAGTTTCTGATGTACATGGACTTTGGCACTTGGGAGAAGGATTCTGCCAGAGCTGCCAAGGATTTGTACAAACGCGACTCGCTCTTTGCACTCAGTTTAGACACCATCTGCAAAGGCATGGCTGAAATCTTTCCCGACGTTGACTCCGTTCGTCTTAAAGCCCACCTGCTTAACGGACAAAAAAGGCGTTCGCACTCTTGGCCGCTCTACACTGCAGCAGTATTAAAACCCGAAGCTGCAGCCTTGCGTAAAAACAAACGTCGCAACGAGCGCGTCACTTACGTACAGTTTCGCGACATGAAGAGCCTCCCCTTTATCAAAGAGTCCATTGGAGTAAGCGGTTTTTTTGTTGACACAATTCCTATGCGAAAAAATCCGTACGGAAATTTGGCTCGCCGAACAATTGGAAAATTTGACAGCTGCGCCCGCTATGGGCTGGAACTTTCGCTCGACTCATTTCTTGCCGGAAAATCAGGTATTTACCATACGCTGAAAATGCACAGCCACCGCGTTAAGGTGATTGACGTTCCCGCAATTGACGGCTACGACGTAATGACCACCATTGATGTTGACATGCAGGACATCTGCGAAAACGCCCTGGGCGAACAAATTCAATCGCTCAACGCTGAAGAAGGAGTTTGCATTGTACTCGACGTTAAAAACGGCGACATCAAAGCCATGACAAGCCTTTCTAAAAATCGCAATGGCACATATTCTGAAAATAGTCCGTTAGCAGTAAGCAATATGTACGAGCCTGGCTCAGTGTTCAAACCCATCTCCTTCCTTGTAGCCATGAACGACGGACACTTAGACCTTAACAGAAAAGTGGACGTGGGACGAGGTGTTCGCACAATGTACAGAGCACAAATGCGCGACCACAACTGGAAAAGTGGCTTAGGTTACGGTGTCATTTCAACAACAGATATCATTAAATTCTCCTCAAATATTGGTGTAAGCGTTATTATTGATGAAGCCTATAAGGACAACCCGGCTCGCTTTGTCGATGGGCTTTACAAAGTAGGGATAGCTGAAGATTTGAAAATACCCATCGAAAATTACCACAAGCCAAACATCCGACGTCCGACCAAACAAAACTGGTCGAAAACCGCACTTCCCTGGATGAGTATCGGCTACGAAACACAAGTGCCGCCTATCTCAACCGTCAACTTCTACGCTGGCATTGCCAACAACGGAAAGCTCTTCCGCCCACGTTTGGTTAAGGCGCTACTTCGCGACGGACAAATTGTAAAAGAATTTCCGCCCGAAGTTTTACGCGAACAAATGGCAAGTCCTGAAGCGGTTAAAATGATTCAACATTGCCTCTACGAAGTAGTACATACGGGATTAGGACGCAAAGCAGGTTCACCATTGTTTGATGTATCTGGCAAAACAGGAACAGCACAGATTTGGACACGCGCAGGTAAGTCGCAGGAATACCTCATTTCGTTTGCTGGCTACTTTCCTTCACAACAGCCACAATACGCATGTATCGTTTGCATCCGAAAAAGCGGGGTTGCATCAGGAGGCGGCATGTGCGGTCCGGTTTTCAAGCGCGTAGCCGAAAGTATTATGGCCAAGAACGTACAATCGGATTTCAGTTCTGCTATAGATACGGTCAACTCTCACCTACCTTTGGTGAAAGCTGGCGATCTTGCTGCTACACGCCAAGCACTCCACACGATGAACATCCAACATACAGCCGACTTCGATGGAACCAAGGACGAAACTATATGGGGAAGCGTCAACCAACAAACTTCAAGCATCATGCTCAAAGAATTAGTTGACACAATGAAAGTAATCCCCAATGTTGTCGGCTACGGACTGCGCGACGCTCTTTTCAGATTAGAAGACCTTGGTCTGAAAGTCTGCATCAATGGCTCTGGTTCCGTAAAACATCAAAGTTTGAAACCAGGTTCTACTTACAACAACGGAGATTTCATTGAGTTAACACTTAAAGAATAGCGACATCTCCGTTATTCTCAAAAATCTGACCCACAAATTAACAATAATCTTTATGCTACTTAAAGATATTCTTCAAAATATTAATGTCGAAAGCATTGTAGGTTCGCTCGACATTGACATCACAGGCGTTAACATTGACAGCCGCCGCATCCAGCCTGGCCACCTTTTTATCGCCGTGCATGGCACACAAACAGATGGGCATCAATACATCTCGAAGGCAATTGAACTCGGAGCAACTGCCATCTTGGTATGCGATGACATTGCAGAAACTGATACTAATGTAACCTTCGTAAAGGTTACTGACACAGAAGATGTCGTTGGAGCTGTTGCTACACAATTTTACGGCAACCCCACACAAAAATTAAAGTTAGTAGGCGTTACAGGAACAAACGGAAAAACGACGATAGCAACGCTTCTTTACGAAATGTTCAGAGGTTTCGGTCATAAATGCGGTCTCTGCTCTACTGTCTGCAACTATATTGATGGTAAACCTTACCCCACAGAATGTACCACGCCCGATGCCATTACACTTAACCAACTCTTGGCAGAGATGGTGGCACAAGGTTGTGAATATGCGTTCATGGAATGTTCTTCCCACGCCATTCAGCAGAAGCGCATTGGTGGATTAACCTTTACTGGTGGCATCTTCACGAATCTGACGCGCGACCACTTGGATTACCACAAGACCTTTGAAGCATATCGCGATGCAAAGAAAACATTCTTCGATAATCTCGGGAAAAAAGCCTTTGCCATCACCAATACCGACGACAAAAACGGTGCAGTAATGGTTCAAAATTGCAAGGCATCAGTGCGCAACTACTCTACACGCAGTGCAGCCGACTATAAAGGTCACATCCTTGAAGAATCTATCGAAGGCATGCTCCTCAACATGAATGGTTGTGAAGTAAGCGTTAGTTTTGTGGGACATTTCAACGTAAGCAATCTCCTGGCAGTATATGGCGCAGCTACTATGTTGGGCAAAGACCCACAAGAAGTACTTCGCGTCTTATCAACTCTTAAACCAGTGAACGGACGATTCGAATCCATTCGTTCTCCTAAAGGCATCAGCGCGATCATCGATTATGCACACACTCCCGACGCTTTGGAAAACGTATTAACATCCATTCGCGAAATCGTAAAAAACAAGGGGCAAGTCATAACAGTGTGTGGAGCTGGTGGCAACCGCGACAAAGGCAAACGTCCACTCATGGCGCAAGAAGCCGCAAAGTATTCCGACCGCGTTATCATCACAAGCGACAACCCTCGTTTCGAAGACCCTCAAACGATAATTCAAGACATGCTGGAAGGACTAACCCCCGAACAGCTTAGCCGCACTCTCTCAATCACCGACCGCCGCGAAGCCATCCGCACTGCTGCAATGTTGGCTCAACCTGGCGACGTAATTCTCGTCGCAGGCAAGGGGCACGAACCTTATCAGGACATCCAAGGCGTAAAACACCATTTTGACGACCACGAAGAAGTACGCGCAGCCTTCGGATTATAAGAAAACCACATCACAACAGACTTATTAAACTCAAAAAATGCTCTATTATCTCTTTCAATACCTCAACGAATTAAGCATTCCAGGCTCAAGAATGTGGTCGTACACATCATTTCGCGCTCTGTTGGCATTGATGTTCGCCCTCATTATTTCAGCATGGTTCGGTGGACACTTCATCAAGTGGATGCGCCGACACCACTTCAGCGAAACACAGCGCGACGCCACTATTGACCCATTCGGAGTTAATAAAGTTGGTGTTCCCACGATGGGAGGCATCATTATCATTGTTGCCACGTTAATCCCATGTTTCTTAGTAGGCAAACTGCTTAACACATACCTCATCCTCATGATTGTCACCACACTGTGGTTAGGAACCGTTGGTTTCCTCGACGATTGGATTAAGATGAAACGTACGAAGGAAGGGCTTCCCGGAAAATACAAAGTCTTCGCCCAAGTATCGTTAGGACTCATCGTTGGACTCACGCTTTACCTAAGCCCCGACACTGTCATCCGAGAAAATATCACCAAGGAAGTAGGTCCTAACAACACAATAATCGTTCATAAGAGTGAACCCGTAAAATCAACCGTCACTACCATACCTTTCTTCAAAAACAACAATTTGGATTATGCCGAGATTGTGTCATTTTGCGGAAAATATAAGGAAGAGGCTGGCTGGATTCTGTTTGTTTTAATGACAGTATTCGTAATTACAGCTGTTTCCAACGGAGCAAACCTTAATGACGGGATGGACGGAATGGCAGCAGGAAACTCAGCCATCATCTGTGTCGCACTTGGGGTGCTCGCCTATGTATCGAGCCACTTGGAAATGGCAAGTTACCTCAACATCATGTATCTTCCCAACACTGAAGAACTCGTAGTCTTCATCTGCGCCATGGTTGGAGCGCTCATCGGTTTTCTGTGGTACAACGCCTTCCCCGCCCAAATCTTTATGGGCGACACAGGCTCGCTCACCATCGGTGGCATCATTGCGGTTCTTGCTGTAATCATTCACAAGGAATTACTACTACCCATACTCTGCGGCGTATTCCTCTTCGAGAATCTCAGCGTCATCCTACAAACGCAGTACTACAAACTCGGTAAGCGCAAGGGCATAAAGCAGCGCGTCTTCAAACGCACACCTATTCACGATGCCTTCCGCACATTGCCCGAGCAACTCGTGCCCGATTGCAAATACGTTTTCCGTAATTGGCCCAAAGGCGCATGGCATGAATCCAAAATCACAGTTCGTTTCTGGATTACTACTATTCTGCTGGCCGCAGCTACTATCATCACACTCAAAATCCGTTAATCAATGAAACTTGCTATACTTGGCGCTGCCGAGAGCGGTGTAGGCGCAGCCATTCTGGCACATCAAAAAAATTACGACGTGTTTGTCTCCGACATGGGACAAATCAACGACCGCTATAAAAACTTGCTCAACCAACACAATATTGAGTGGGAAGAAGGTAAGCACACTCCCGAACGCATTCTCTGCGCCGACGAAGTTATCAAGAGTCCTGGCATTCCTGATACAGCGCCAATGGTTGCGGCTATTATCAAGGCTGGCATTCCTATTCTTTCCGAAATTGAGTTTGCAGCGCGCTACACCAATGCAAAGATGCTTTGCATTACAGGCTCAAACGGAAAAACCACTACCACATCGCTCATCTATCACATACTTTCAAAGGCAGGTTTCAATGTTGGCCTTGCCGGCAACATCGGACACAGCCTTGCGCTACAAGTAGCTCAGAGCGATAAAGACTGGTACGTCATTGAGCTATCCTCCTTTCAGCTCGACAACATGTACGACTTCCGCGCAAACATCGCAGTGCTGCTTAATATCACGCCCGACCACCTCGACCGCTACGACTTCTGCATGCAGAATTATGTTGACTCAAAAATGCGCATCTTGCAGAATCAAACGGAGAACGACGCTTTCATTTACTGGACGGGCGACGAATATATCCCCACAGAACTCAGCAAACTTAAACCAGCATCCCAACTTCTTCCGTTCAACGAACAAACTACCACCGACACACTCGCTCATTGTTCGTCCGAAATGTTCACCATCGTAGCTCCACGCCGCTTCGAGATGCCCATTTCCGAACTCTCCTTACAGGGTAAGCACAATCTGCGCAACATGCTCGCAGCCACTCAAGCCGCATTAGCAGCAGGTGTGGAGGACGAAGTACTTCGCGAGGCACTGACCGATTTTCCTGGCGTAGAACACCGACTCCAAAAAGTTTGCATCAGAAACGGCATCACCTACATCAACGATTCCAAAGCCACAAATGTAGATGCTTGCTATTGTGCACTCGATGCTATGACCACCCCCACTGTCCTCATCATCGGAGGTCGCGACAAGGGCAACGACTACTCACAACTCTTCAATATCGTCAGCAAGAAGTGTCGCGCCCTCGTTTATCTTGGTGCCGATAACTCCAAACTTCACGAAAACTTCGACAATCTTGGTCTTCCTATCGCCGACACACACTCTATGAAAGAATGTATCGAAGCATGCCGCAATCTTGCACAACCTGGCGACACCGTGCTGCTCAGCCCCTGTTGCGCAAGTTTCGACCTCTTTAAAAATATGGAAGACCGTGGCGAGCAATTCATAGCACTGTCGCAAGCATAACACCAAGGCCTCCCCCTCTGAACGTCACTCAACCAACATCCCAACCCGCAACTCAAATAAAAAAATCCCAATCTCCACCCTTCATCACTACCTCAAGAATGAAATTCACCAATTTCTTAAAGGGCGACGCTACTATTTGGGCAGTATTCTTCCTGCTGAGCGGCATATCCATCGTTGAGATTTTCTCGTCAGCAAGTCAGCTAAGCTACAAAACAGGCGACTTTTATTACCCGCTCATTCGCCAGTGCCAATTCGTTGCAGCTGGATTTGCGCTGATGCTCATGATTTCGCGCATTCCTTGCCGATTCTTCAAAATCGTACCCATACTGCTGCTCCCTGCATCGTGGTTTCTGTTGCTGTTCGCAATGTTTTTCGTACAGGCCACCAATGACGGCGCCCGATGGATACCGTTAGGAGCATTCTCCTTCCAGCCATCCGAACTTGCCAAATTTGGCCTCATCATCTACACCGCCCTCATCCTCTCAGCCTTGCAGCGCGAAGACGGAGTAGCCCCACAAGCCTTCAAGTACATCATGATTCCTACGGTCATCACCTGTGGGCTCATCTTCTTCGAAAACTTCTCAACAGCGGCACTCCTCTTTGGCGTCATACTCCTCATGATGTTCGTAGGCCGCATACCGCTCAAGCGATTTGGCCAACTTGCCGCTGTCGGCGTAGGAGGCATCATGTTCTTGCTCATACTCGTCAAGGTGCTACCCAAGGGCTTTGTCGATGAAATATCCCTGCTCCACCGCGCTGACACATGGGTGTCGCGTCTTGACAAGTTCTCCGAAGAATCGTCTGACGACCCTAAGGACTTCAATCTTCAGGAAAACTCGCAAGTAGGTACAGCAAACATCGCCATCGCTACCTCCAACATTATCGGCCTCGCCCCTGGCAACTCCGTGCAGCGCGACTTCCTGTCGCAAGCATTCTCCGACTTCATCTTTGCCATCATCATCGAAGAAATGGGCATCGAGGGCGCCTTTGCCGTGATATTGCTATACATCGTGCTGGTGTTCCGAGCCTGGAAAATTGCAGCAAAATGCAAGGCAAACTTCCCCGCCTTCCTCGTGCTGGGGCTTGCATTCATGCTGGCATGCCAGGCTGTCATCAACATGATGGTGGCCGTAGGCCTATTCCCCGTCACAGGCCAGCCCCTTCCGCTCATCAGCCGAGGCGGCACGGCGTTCCTTATCTTCAGCTGCTACTTCGGCATGATGCTCAGCATCAGCATCTCCGCCAAGCGCCTTGATGACGAAGTCCCCACCGCCAATGCTTAAAATCCCCCGAACACCTCTCCACAAATCCACACACGACCTCTCCCCATGGGCATACTATACCTCGTACCCACCCCCATCGGAAATCTTGAGGACATGACCCTTCGCGCCATCCGCATCCTCAAAGAAGCCGACCTCATCCTCGCTGAGGATACGCGCACATCGGGCATGCTGCTCAAGCACTTCGACATAAAGAACAAACTCTGCGCTCACCATAAGTTCAACGAACACCAAACCGCCGCAGCCTTTGCTTCGCGCATCGCTGCGGGCGAGACGATTGCGCTCGTCTCGGATGCAGGAACGCCAGCCATTTCCGACCCTGGCTTCATGCTGGTTCGTGCCTGCGTAGAGCGTGGCGTTGAAGTGCAATGTTTGCCCGGACCCACCGCCTTCGTTCCTGCCCTCGTAGCGAGCGGACTTCCTTGCGAGCGCTTCACGTTTGAGGGATTCCTTCCACAGAAAAAGGGACGTCAAACGCGTCTCCAGTCGCTCGCCCAGGAAGAGCGCACCATGATTTTCTACGAGTCGCCCCACCGCATCGTCAAGGCGCTGCAACAGTTTGCTGAAACTTTCGGCGCCGAGCGACGCATGTCGGCCTGTCGCGAAATTTCTAAACTCTACGAACAAAGTGTGCGCGGAACCATCGCCGAAGTTCTTGCCCATTTCGAAGCCAACGAACCGCGCGGAGAATTTGTGCTCGTTGTCGAAGGTGCAGAGACTACCAAGGAAAAAAAGAAGAAACTCCGCCGCGAAGCTGACACCGACGAAGAATAAACCTACCATTACAAACCTCCTTCACCGCAAGTCCCCCCACATGATAACATACGACAGCATCAACATCCCCCTCCCCAACATCGACACAGCTGCCACAACAGCCTGGGTCAAAGCCGTTGCCGCTGCTCATGACAAACGCTGCGGGAACATCGCCTACATCTTCGTTGACGACGAAAAAATCCTCGAAGTCAACCGCGAGTTCCTGCAACACGACTACTACACGGACATCATCACCTTCGACTACACCGAGGGCCACCGCATCAGCGGCGACCTCTTCATCTCGCTCGACACCGTGCGCACCAATGCCGAAGATGTTGGCGCCAGTTACGAAGAAGAGCTCCACCGCGTCATCATCCACGGCATTCTCCACCTCTGTGGCATCAACGACAAAGGCCCTGGCGAACGCGAAATCATGGAAGCCGAGGAAAACCGCGCCCTCGCCATGCTTAAAAACGAATTGCAGTCTTAGGGAATTTATAAATATTATAGAAACTATAGATGCTATAGATTCTATAGCATCTATAAAAATCCCATAAACCAAAAAAGCTGTCTGCTCACACGAACAGACAGCTTTTTTATTTCCGATTTTCAAAAGGTTCCTCGCTGCCAAGCGGCAGGAAGAACGCCCCATCCTTGCTTACATCATGACACGCTACGCCCAAACTATCGGCAGCACGTACATACTCTTCCCTTCTGCGCTGCGTCAGCGAAGCATCGAGCACCAAGCATTGCGGAGCATAATAGTTGAGCAACTGTGCGAGCGGTTTCGTGGCACCACGTTGCACAACGAGCACATCTACTGCGAGCGGTTGCTGAGGAACCTGCCTGGGCAATGGAGCCACTTTGTAATAGCCCACCTTCGCCACACGCCGCACGCCCATCTGCATCACCTGTCCGCAAAAACCTCCTTCCTCAACAAGCGTATCACTCATTATATATATAGGGGCACGCAATCGCGCCTCATCCCAAAACTGCTTTCGCACACGACGCAGCGCAGCCTCAGCACGCACAGCATCGTCCGTCCACAGATAACTCACATCGCGCCCACACACCACATGCACCGCCAATCCATGCCGCTCGTTATACACCCAAATGCCGGGGTCAGCCTGCGGTCGGCTGCTATCGGCGGCAGTCAAAGCGAGCACCACTCCACTCATACCAATCCCAAGCAACGCCAGGCGCCCCTTTCTTCCCGTAAGTACGTGCCACGCGAGCGCTATCATCATGCCATAACAAGCCACCACTGTCGGCAATGTTGGACACCACGCAATCGTGGCTCCTTCCCACTCGCTCATCCACGCCAACGCCGCACACAAAGCGCCCACAGCCACGCTGAGCCACGCGCCCATCAATGTTTGTGCGAAGGGCAAAGCAAAGAATGCCACCGCCAAGAGCAACAGCACGTAAGCCATCGGTATGGCTACGAAATTTGCCAACAGTCCGTACACCGGCACCTGCTTGAAATAATAAGCCACCAACGGCAGCGTGGCGAGTTGCGCAGCAAGGCTCACCAACATCCAATCTACGAGAAATGCCACAGCACGTTGCCAACCTCTGCGTTCAACCACTTCGTAAATCGTACGCTTCCGCCTGAACAACTTGCGCAGTCGCACCATCAACAATATACCTGCCACTGCTGCAAACGACAGTTGGAAACCCAAGTCAAAAAGAGCCTGCGGAGATACCAACAGTATGCACATCGCAGCCAAAGCCAGGTTGTTGAACGAACGACTTTCGCTGTAGCACAAACGACAAAGCTGCATCACACTCAGCATCACCGCTGCGCGCACCAGCGATATGGGCGCACCTGCCACGCCTACGAACAACCATATCGCCACCAATCCCAGCAACATCAGTGCGCGGTAAGTCCAACTCTGTCTGTGCGCCCACCCCGTGAGCACCAACATCAGAAAACCGCAGAGTATGCTCAGATGAAGTCCCGAGAGCGCAAGGATATGACTCGTGCCCGTGTCTGAGAAGAGCGCCCGCGTATCTCCGTCAAGATACGATTTATCGCCCAGCGCCATTGCCGCCACAATGCCGAGCACACTCCCCTGCAAATGTTCTGCCAGCCGCGCCACTGCCACCTCGCGCCACTTCAGCAGTCTTACGCCAAACGGCAAGTCGCCTACGTCCGTCGCCACCACCTGCCACTTGCCTGCTTCGCAATAGCCCGTTGCAGCAATGCCTTGCCTGCGCTTCAAAGCGGCATAGTCGAACTCACCCGGATTCCCCAAGTTGCGCGGTTCGCGGAGTGCTGCGCTCACCAATACAGCATCGCCCACACAGGGAACAACGCTCGACGTGTCGCGCTCCAACGACATTTCAACACTGACACCATCGACCATGCCCACCACCCTGAAGGTACGCTCACCTGCATCCACCGTCCTAAGGTGCTCCACGCAATAAGTGCGCTCGCCCTCAGCCCACGCCACACGTTCCACCCGATTGCGATCGCCCACCATCGCAGCAGCCCCTAAACTCATCATGGCGAGTGCCAGGCAGGCAAAGAATCCGCGCTCCTTGCCCCACCGATGCAGTCCGTAAGCCGCCGCCAGCAGGAGCAAGGCCGCAATCAACAACGCCTGCCCACTCGCTTGCAAGTAGGCATACGCACCATCGGCTAATAACAAGCCGGCTATGTAGGGCAACAACAAATAGTGAATCATACTTCAGGCTGGTTCAAACTTCAGCATCCGACCTTTGTCACAACGCAAAATACAGGCGCATGCGGTCCACGTCAGCTGCCGTAAAGGCGTCGTACATCAGCAGTTCGCTCCACGCCCTCAGCGGTCCGTACTTCCTGACGTGTGTCACGATGGTCCGTGCTTGCTGATGATTGATATAAGGATGGCGCACGAGCGTTTGATAGTCCGCCTCATTGAGCGAAGGTAGCTCAGCCGAGTCGGCAGTTTCTACGCTGAACCACGCCTGCACCTCGGAGGGCAACCCTTCAATCTCGCCCAACTGACTGACATTGCAGTAGCCACCTAAGCGCTGACGATAGCGCACAATGGCACGGGCATAATGACGTCCGATGCCGGGCACGCGCTGCAGCTGCAAGGTGTCGGCTGTGTTGAGGTCAAGCACCACAAGGCTATCAAACTTCTCAGGCCAACGGCGCTGCACACTGTCGCGCCCTGCCTTCGAAACAGTAGGTCGCCCCTGCTGCTCTATATTTATATAGGGGAGCAAACGCTGAAAGAGCTCGTCGCTCATACCGTAGAGCTTGCGAAAATCTGCCGCCTTGCGCCAGCGCCCACCTGCGCGCCGATACTTCAGAGCGTTGCTCACCATCCACCGCGGCAAGCCCAAGCGGAGCAGCGCTGCGGAGTCTGCCGTATTGGGGTCGAACTCAAAGAGCGCCACTTCGATCTGAGTCTGGGCAGCAAGCGTGTCAGCGCTACGCAACTCTACAAGGCTATCGAATCGACGCACTTCCGCCAGGCGTTCCTCGCTCAGTTCTACCGCAGGCACATTGTCTGTCCACTCTGAAAGCACATTGCGACCTACTACTATCAGCACAATAATAATTGCCAATAGCAGCAGGCCGCAACGTTCGTTTTTGTTAAGAGGTTGTCGCATACGTCGCAACTTAGAGTGTTACTTTGCTTTGGTGTAGCCCTCACGCTTGAGTAGTTCGAGCACACGGGGGCGACAGTCGCCCTGCAAAATGATTTCACCATCCTTCTCCGAACCGCCCACGCTGAGTTTCGTGCGGAGCATCTTGGCGAGCGATGCGAGGTCGTCGGCACTGCCTACAAATCCGCCAACGACGGTCACAACCTTACCTTTGCGATGGGCTGTCGATAAGCGCAGGCGCAAAGGTTGCTGCGCAGCAGGCAGGGTTTCGACGGGCTCATTTTCGAGTTCGTCCTCAGTGGTATAGGCAAAGTCGGGGTTCGTGGAATAGACCACGCCCAAACGGGATTTCCAGTCTGACATATTTTAAATTTTAGAGGTTATACTTTCAGGAACACGTTGTGTTTGAGCATGAGCTTGAGGATTAGGAATACGAACACCACCTGTGCCAGCGCGAGCAGCAGACCATAGTAAGCGCCCAGCCACTGTTCGAGGCCGAAACATACGGAATGCGCCACGCCGCGGAAGTTTACCACCTGCGAGAGCACGTAGGCAGCAATGGAGTTCATGCCATAAATACGGAGGAAGTCGAGCCCAAACTTCAGGTGGAACACGTCGTAAACGAGGAAGAACACACCCATCAGTACAAAGCACCAGCCACTGCTGAATACCACCATCGAACTGGTCCATATCGTCTTGATTATGGGCATCTGCTCGCCCCAAATCCAGCCTGCAGCCACCATTGCTGCGCCAAGCACGAGGTAAGTAGCCACCTTGCGCACACCGCTCCACCCCGTGCGCGCTATGATGCCGGCAAAGACGCCGGTCAGCGTCGTCGCTCCAAAGCCGAGGGTCGAAACAATCCATGTGTAGTGATACCACGAGGCGAAATCCACGCTGCCATCGGCATTAAGCGCAGCACCATCGCGGAAACGACCCAGCACCGTGCGGTCCACCCACTCTGCCAAGTTGGCTTGCGGTGTATAGTTGCCACCTCCGTAGCCCTCAACGCTCACAAACTCCATCAGCGCCCAATATCCGCCAAGCAAGGCGAGCGTCAGCACCACCAACCACTGCCATCGGCACGACGTGAAAGCCAGCGCTGCAATAAAGTAGCCCGAGGCGATAGCCTGCAACGTATTAGAATAAAGATAG
>JAEIGA010006904.1_pt1 | contig 17259 bp, 14 predicted proteins | sample 9270691 | NCBI WGS metagenome assembly JAEIGA01 (sample SAMN17057246, study PRJNA624740) | gut metagenome | biome: biome; isolation source: fecal sample | host: Bos grunniens | place: China: Xizang | collected 2019 | reverse complement strand
TATCGAAGCGGTTAACCTTATAGATAACGACAACACAATCGTAATCGATACATCAACTGCACATAGAACAAATGAAGGATGGGCATACGGATTTCCTGAATTATCGGAAGAATTTGAAGATAAACTAAAAAATTCAAAGAGAATTGCAGTTCCGGGGTGCTATGCAAGTGGTTTTATAGCACTCGTTAAGCCTCTTGTTGATGCAGGTATTGTTGATAGTGACATCTGCATTGCTTGTCATGCTATGTCAGGCTACAGTGGTGCAGGTAAAAATGGTATTGCACAGTATGAAGATGAAAATCGTGATACTCTTCTTGATGCTCCTCGTGAATATGCTCTTACTCAACAACATAAGCACTTAAAGGAAATGAAGATTATTTCAGGACTTCAGAATGAGCCGATTTTCTCACCATACATCTGTGACTATTACTGTGGTATGGTTATGACAGTTCCACTTTTCAAAAAGGATTTGAAGAATGGCAAAACTGCAGAGGATATTAAGGCGCTTTATAAAGAAAAATACAATTCAGATATTGTTAAATATAAAGAAAGCATGGACGAAAACGGATTTATCGCAGGTAACAAAATGGGTGAATTGGACTCAATGGAGGTTACAGTTTGTGGTAATGAGGACAGAATTCTCCTTATCGCAAGATATGATAATCTTGGCAAAGGAGCTTCCGGTGCCGCAGTTCAATGCTTGAATGTAAAAATGGGAATTAACCCAGAGTTTCAATTAAATATATAGTAGGGTGGGGGCTTGCTTCCACCGAAAAGGTGAATAATATGGAATTTATTAATGGTGGTGTTACTGCTCCTAAAGGATTTAAGGCAAGTGGTATTCACTGTGGAATTCGTAAGAATAAAACAAAAAAAGATTTAGCACTTATTCTTTGTGAAAAGGAATGTGATGCAGCTGCAGTTTACACACAGAATTTAGTTTATGGCGCACCTATTACAGTTACTCGTAACAACATAGCTGACGGTAAGGCTTATGGTGTAATCTGTAACAGTGGTATTGCAAATACATGTAACGCTGATGGTGTTGAAAAGGCAGAGGCTATGTGTGAAATCGTTGCAAAGGCAACAGGACTTAAGGGTACAGACTTTGTTGTTGCTTCAACAGGTGTTATCGGTCAGCCAATTGACATTGAGCCTATCGAAAAGGGTATGGCACAGCTTGTAAATGAGCTTAGTGAGGATGGCTCTGATAACGCTGCTCAGGCTATTATGACAACTGATACTGTAAAAAAGGAATTTGCAGTTTCATTTACACTCGGTGGCAAGGAATGTAAAATCGGTGCTATCTCAAAGGGTAGCGGTATGATTCATCCTAATATGGCAACAATGCTTGGATTTATCACAACTGATGCTAATATTTCAAGTGAGATGCTCAAAAAAGCACTTCTTGAGGTTGTGAAGGATAGCTTCAATATGCTTTCAGTTGACGGTGACACTTCAACAAATGACACAGTTGCAGTATTGGCATCAGGACTTTGTGAAAACGACAGAATTGACTGTGAAAACGACGATTATTTCGTATTCGTTTCTGCTCTTAATTCAATCTGCGAAAAGCTTGTAAAGCTTATGGCAAAAGATGGTGAGGGTGCTACAAAGCTTGTTGAATGTCAGGTAAGTGGCGCTAAATCAAAGGAAATTGCGAAGGTTTGTGCAAAGAGTGTTATCTGCTCTTCACTTGTAAAGGCTGCAATGTTTGGTGCAGACGCTAACTGGGGACGAATTCTCTGTGCACTCGGTTATGCAGGTGTAGATATTGACGTAAATAAGGTGGATGTTTCATTCAAGTCAAAGGGTGGAGAAGTAGCTGTTTGTAAGGATGGCGCAGGAATCGAATTCTCAGAAGAAATTGCAAAACAAGTTCTTGTTGAAGATGAGGTTTATATTATCGTTTCTCTTAATGATGGTGAATTTAATGCAACAGCATACGGTTGCGACCTTACTTATGAATATGTTAAAATTAACGGTGATTATAGAACATAAAATTTAGTGAAGTTCTTAGATGAGTGAAGTTTTTCTTGGAGAAGTGAAGTTAAGTTTGCATTACACAATTTTGTGTAACTTCACTGCTGTGGCAACTTCACTTGCCGTAAGGCAAACTTAGTTTTATCCGGAGGATAATTATGGACATTTCAAAGCTTACTCATGCTGACCGCAGTGAGGTGCTTGTACAGGCGCTTCCGTATATTCAGCACTATCACAATAAAACTGTTGTTATCAAATACGGTGGCAACGCTATGATAAACGAGGATTTACAGGATGCAGTTATGACTGACATTGTTCTTCTTCGTTCAGTTGGCGTTAATGTTGTTCTCGTTCACGGTGGTGGACCTGAAATTAACGATATGCTTAATAAAATCGGTAAGGAATCAAAGTTTGTTGACGGACTTCGTTATACAGATGAGGAAACAATTGATGTTGTTCAGATGGTCCTTGCAGGTAAGGTAAATAAAAGACTTGTTCATCTTCTTCACCATCACGGTGGTCACGCTATTGGTATCTGCGGTCTTGATGACGGTATGATTAAGGCACAGAAGGTTGAAAAGGACATCGGCTTTGTTGGAGATATTATTGATATTGACACAACTCTTATTCACGGAATTCTTGACCAGCACTATATTCCTGTTATTTCAACAGTAGGTGGCGGTGAAAATGGTGAGGTTTACAATATTAACGCCGATACTGCAGCAGCAAAAATCGCAGCAGCATTAGGTGCAGAAAAGCTTCTTCTTATGACAGATATCCGTGGTCTTTTAAGAGATAAGGACGATGAAAGCACACTTATTCACGTTGTTAATGCAAGTGAAGTGCCACAGCTTAAGAGTCAGGGTATTATCAAGGGTGGTATGATTCCTAAGATTGACTGCTGTGTTGAGGCTGTACGTCGTGGTGTTAAGCGTACACATATTATTGACGGAAGAATTCCACACTCAATTCTTATTGAAATGCTTACAGATTCCGGTATAGGAACTATGTTTTTATAATTGGTGAAGAAAATGACTTTAGAAAATATTAAAACTCAGGCAGACAATAGTTTAATGCCAACTTATGCACATTTTCCTATTTCAATTGAAAGTGGTAACGGTGCAACATTTATTGACAGTGAAAGTAATGAGGTTATCGACTTCGGTTCAGGTATTGGTGTAAATTCACTTGGATACAATAATGAGGGTTGGATTAATGCTGTTACTGAACAGCTTAAAAAAGTTCAGCACACATCAAATCTTTATTACAACTCTACTGTTGCTGAATACGCAGAGATGATTACTGCAAAATCAGGCTTCAGCCGTGTTCTTTTCTGTAATTCAGGTGCTGAGGCAAATGAATGTGCAATTAAGCTTGCAAGAAAATACAGCTTTGACAAATACGGTGAAAATCGTTACAATATAATTACTCTTGTAAATTCATTCCACGGTAGAACAATGGCTACAATCACAGCAACAGGTCAGGACCATTATCACAAGTTCTTTGACCCATTTGTAGGTGGCTTTATGTACGCTGAGTCAGGCAATATTGAGCAGTTTACAGAAATGGCTGACGATACTGTCTGTGCAGTTATCCTTGAGATTGTTCAGGGTGAGGGTGGCGTTGTACCTACTGATTTTGAATACCTTAAGGCAGTTGAAAAAATCTGCAAGGAAAAGGATATTCTTTTAATAATCGACGAAGTTCAGACCGGTATGGGTCGAACAGGTAAGCTTTTCGCATATGAACACGCTGGAATTTCTCCTGATGTAATAACAAGTGCAAAGGGAATCGGCAACGGTCTTCCAATGGGTGCTTGTCTTTGTGCTGAAAAGTGTGCTGAGGTTTTGACAGCAGGTACTCACGGTACAACATTCGGTGGTAATCCTGTAGCTTGTGCAGGTGCAAAATATATCCTTAATAATCTTACTGACGAGTTCTTAAATGAAATCACTGCAAAAGGTGAGTATATAAGAGAAAAGCTTGCAGATATAGATGAGGTAAAATCTGTTACAGGTCTTGGTTTAATGCTTGGTATTGAGCTTAAGACTAAAAATGCAGGTGAAATCGCAAAAAAATGCTGTGAAAACGGACTTTTGATTCTTACAGCTAAAACAAAACTTCGAATGTTACCACCACTTGTTATTACAAAAGAGGAAATCGACAAGGGTATAGAAATTCTTTCAAAATATCTTTGTGAATAAAAGGAGATAAATTATGAAACATCTTTTAAGTATGCTTGCTCTTTCAACTGAAGAGATTACAGAAATTCTTAATCTTGCTGACCAGTTGAAATATGAAAATAAAAATGGCATTAAACATCACAGACTTGCAGGTCAGACTCTCGGTATGATTTTTCAGAAATCTTCAACACGTACTCGCGTTTCTTTTGAAACAGGTATGTATCAGCTTGGTGGTCAGGCTCTTTTCCTTTCAAACCGTGACCTTCAGATTGGACGTGGTGAGCCAATTCAGGATACTGCTCGTGTGCTTTCTCGTTACCTTGACGGTATTATGATTAGAACTTTCGAGCAGAGTGAGGTTGAAAACCTTGCAAAGTATGGCTCTATTCCAATAATTAATGGTCTTACTGACTTCTGTCATCCTTGTCAGGTACTTGCTGACCTTATGACAGTCCGTGAGCATAAGGGTCACCTTGACGGTCTTAAAATGACTTATATCGGTGACGGTAATAATATGGCAAACTCACTTATCGTTGGTGGTCTTAAAATGGGTATGGAGGTGACAGTTGCTTGTCCTGAAGGCTTTGACCCTGATAAGAGAGTTCTTGAGTTTGCAAAGGATAACGGTCATTTCGGTCTTTATCGTGACCCAGTTGAAGCATCTGCAGGTGCTGACGTAATCTTCACAGACGTTTGGGCATCAATGGGACAGGAAGAAGAAGCAGGATACCGTAAGCAGGTATTCGGTGGGATTTATCAGATTAACAATAAGACTCTTGCAGCAGCAAACCCAGGTTGTATGGTACAGCATTGTCTTCCTGCACACCGTGGCGAAGAAATTACAGAAGAAGTATTCGAATCACATGCTGACGAAATCTTCGACGAAGCAGAAAACAGACTCCATGCTCAGAAGGCTGTTATGGTTACATTAATGGAACATAAATAATTCAATTTGTAAAGTGTTATATAATGATATGACAATCAAGTAAAATTGTAGGGGCGATTCACGAATCGCCCTTTTTGTTTTGCAAATTGGAGTTTGTCGGAGAGTGCAAAATGCAAAGCGCAAAGTGCAAAATGGAGGAACTGCGTTGCGATTGTAATGCCTCCCTCGTCAGAGGGAGGCGTAAACACGTCACCAAAGAGAGCGACAAATTATAATTTACTCAACAAAAAACTCCCCGTAGGGAGTTCTTTCGTTATATATTAATTTTTATTTAACCCATTTTGCAACGGCTGTTTCAACAAGGTCAACTACCTTGTCGACAATTACCTCGTCACCCTCAGCAAGGTTAAGGAGTGGTTCTCTAACACCACCGAGCTCAAGTCCTGCTCTCTTCTTAAGTGCAGCCTTTGCAGTAGCGTACATATTACCCTTTGTACTGCACATTGTGTAGATTACCTCGTTGATGTCATCCTGTAAAGCATAAGCTTCTTTAACATCACCTGTGTTAATCATTTCGTTAAGCTTAACGAAAAGTTCAGGCATAACACCGTATGTACCACCGATACCACCTTGGGCACCAATCATACGGCCACCCACAAACTGCTCATCAGGACCATTGAAAATAATAACATCGCGATTGTTCATCTTTGCCTGACGACGGAACATCTGAATATCCTGAATTGGCATTGATGAGTTCTTAACACCAATAACTCTTGGGTTTTTGAGCATTTCATCAAAAAGGCTTAATGTAAGTGAAACACCTGCAAGCTGAGGAATGTTGTAAATAACATAATCTGTATTTGGTGCAGCAGCAGAAATATCGTTCCAATATTTTGCAATTGCTGTTTCATTAAGCTTAAAGTAAATTGGTGGGATTGTAGCAATAGCATCTACACCAAGGCTTTCAGCGTGACGTGCAAGCTCGCAGCTATCCTTTGTATTGTTACAAGCAACGTGAGCAATAATTGTGATTCTGCCCTTGTTTGCTTCCATAACTGCTTCAAGTGTCTTTTTTCTGTCCTCAACGCTGTGGTAAATGCATTCACCTGATGAACCACCAACATAAAGACCGTTAACACCTTTTTCAATAAGAAATTCAACTAATGATTTTGTACCATCAACTGAAATTTCACCATTTTCATCATAACATGCATAGAATGCAGGGATTATACCCTTATATTTTTCAAGACTCATTTTAATCAACCTCTTTCTTCAATTTCCTCTAACATTTTGTCAAGCATAATAAGACAACGTGGCACGTGGAAAGGACCCTTGAATGTAGAACCAATACAAGCAGGAAGTGTAGGATTACCGTCACGACGAAGATAACCGTACCACTCGCCACAAGGTGCTACTGTAAATTTGTCCTTTGTATATTCAACAAGCTGATTGAAAATATCAAGATACTTTTCATCATTTGTATCTCTGTAAATCATAAGAGCAGCAATAAGTGCTTCATTATGTGGCCACCAGAGCTTCATATCGTGTTCATAAGCTTCAGGTGGGTTGCCAAGGCAGTCAAAGAAGTAAAGAATACCACCGAATTCCTTGTCCCAACCCTTCTCAAATGCCATATCGAAAATCTCAACAGCCTTAGCGTGAAGCTCTTTATCACCTGTCTGATTAGCTCTTTCCATAAGGAACCAGCTACATTCAATATCGTGACCAGGATTTACTACTCTGCCTTCAGTAACATTAAGTCTTGGTGTACCGTCAAGCGCAACGGACTCAAGAGTACAGCCCAAATCCTTTTTAACGTGATATTTGAAAATGTCCTCAACACATTCGTCAGCACGTTTGTTGTAAAGGTCAGCGTTTTCAGGGTCAACACGAAGCATAACTGATGTAACATTGAGAATAATCATTGGAACACCAAGTGCACGACCTGTACGTGTTTCAGGCTCGGTCTTAGGACCAAGTCCTGTTGGGTCAGCCATACCGTGATTAAGATTCCAATACATATCATAAGCACGTCTTGCACGTTCAAGATGCTCTTTTTCACCTGTAATGCCGTAATATTCAGCATTAGCAATACAATAAAATGCTTCTGAATAGCAATATCTTCTCTGACGAAGTGGCTTACCGTCTTCCGTAACAGTAAAGTATAATCTGCCGTCAGCATTTTTATTTACGCAATAATTTTCAAGAAAGTCAATACAGCTTTTGCTTGCGTCAAGCCATTCCTGTTTTACACCATAAACATGACAAAGGTGTGCAAAGGTCCAACCACATCTGCCCTGCATCCAGACACTCTTGTCCGTTGAAAAGACCTTACCGTCCTTGTCAATGCAAGTGTAAACGCCTCCGTGAACCTTGTCCATACCGTTCTGAAGCCAGAAATCAGCAACGCTTTTAAGCTCGTCACACACCCAATTTCTTGTTTCTTTGAGATTCATTTATTTCACCTCATAAATATATAGATTAACAGAATAATTGTATCATATAAAAAATGGTTTGTAAAGAAAAACAGATTTCAAATTATAATTTATCGGAGACATCGCGTAGGGACAGACGTCCCCGTCTGTCCGTTGTAGTTGCGTGTAGAATTGCGGACAGAACAGGAGTTCTGCCCCTACGCGCACAATTAAAAACGTCCCCATAACCTCCAATTTGTTTGACACACTTCACTTGCCTTTTTATGTGTTGCAAACAAAAATCAAAAAAAATAAAAATATTTGCAAAAAAGTGTTGACAAAACATGAGACTTATATTATAATAACAAAGCCGTCGCAAGAGTACGGCATCTATGGCGGCATAGCTTAGTTGGCTAGAGCGTCCGGTTCATACCCGGAAGGTCACAGGTTCAAGTCCCGTTGCCGCTACCAAGGGACTGAACAAGTCCCTGAAAATGGCCCGGTGGTCAAGCGGTTAAGACACCGCCCTTTCACGGCGGTAACACGGGTTCGATTCCCGTCCGGGTCACCACGAAAAAGCATCGCAACTGCGATGCTTTTTTATTTTGCAAATTTGAATTTTATGAATGGAACCCAAGAGGGTTTTAGACAAAGTAATCACGATAACAATCCACAAGTTGGGCTGTTATATTTTTAGAATTTTCTTACAAAGCTACATCTCTTACAAAGTTCTTCACAGGCGCTTCGACTTGAAAATCCATTATAGATATTTTGTGCTCTTTCTGAGTTTATGATTTTTTCTAAATCATCTTCAAAAATATTTCCAAGATTTATTGTGCCATTGTTATCAAGGCAACAAGGAACAACTGTACCATCGGCTAAAATTCCTATCGCAGTGCGAAGGCCTGGGCAGAAAATCTTTTCATTGATGTCATCGCTTTCGAGTGTCGGCCAATCAAACTTGTCGCCATATTCAACATATATTTTGTTTGCTATTTTTATGCCATTACCTTCTTCAGCCCAAGGTTTTGGGAAATAATTTTCGAGTTTTGCTAAAATTTCATTATTCAAACTATCTTTGCCACCGTTGTTCCAGAGTCTTAGAACAATGATTTTCTTGTTTTCAGCAGATTTTGCATATTCAAAACAATCGTTAAGATATTTTTCAAATGAAATATTGTTATTATTTGCTTCAAAAGAGTGTAATGATATATAGGTTATATAGTGTGATTTTGAATTTAACAAAGCGTCTTTATTTTTACTTATCAAGGTACCGTTTGTTACAATCTTAACCATGAATCTCATTTCTTCGGCGATTTTCAAAAATGCTTCAAAGTCAGGGTGACAAAGTGGCTCACCAAGAATATGAAATGTAAGGAAGTCAGTATATGGTCTTATTTTGTTAAGAACAAATTGAAATTCCTGAATATTCATTCGTTTTGGTTTTCGTGTTGTACCTGGACAGAATGAGCATTTCAAATTGCAGATATTTGAGATTTCAACGTATATTGATGCGTATTTTTTCATATTTATCACCAAAAAAATCCTACCATAAAACAGACTGAATGTCAACAATTAGTATTGAAAGCAAACTGTATGTGTGATAAAATCATTTTGGGTGATAAAAATGAAGCTTATAGTTTGTCTTGATGACAGTAATGGTATGATGTTTAATAATCGTCGTCAGAGCCGTGACAGAGTGCTTGTTGAAAACGTACTCGAGCTTTGTAAAGGCGAAAAACTTTACATAACTAAATTTTCAGCAAAGCTTTTTCCTGAATATTCAGTTGAAATAGTTGATAATCCTGCTGAAGTGGGTGACGGATATTGCTTTGCAGAGGATTTTACTGTAAATGAAGAGGTTGTTGATGAAATTATAGTGTATAAATGGAACAGAATTTATCCTGCTGATACATATTTCAACATTCAGCTTGAAAATTGGAGCTTAATGGAAACTGTTGATTTTGAAGGCTCATCACACGAAAAAATCACAAGAGAAATTTATAGGAGATAAAGTTATGAACAAAAAAGTCTTATCATTAATATGTATATTGCTTGTTGTAGTTCTTGCGTTAGGTAAATTTGGTGGTTCACTATTTAATGGTGATGTTTTGCCTGAATTTGATGACGTAGTAACGGAATCAACGAAAACAAATGTGACAGTTTCCCTTGATGATATTCCTGAATATTCAGGTAGTCCTTATGTTGCTATCAATGATAATCAACCTTCATTCACAGAGGCTGATTATACAACCGAAGCTTTTGAGGAATATGCAGACCTTGATAATCTCGGTCGTTGTGGTGTGACCTTTGCCTGTGTTGGTGTTGAAATTATGCCAACTGAAAAAAGAGGGGATATCGGTATGGTGAAGCCTACAGGCTGGGTGACATCAAAATACGATTTTGTTGACGGAAGATACCTTTATAACCGTTGTCATCTTATCGGTCATCAGCTTACAGGTGAAAATGCAAATACACGCAATCTGATTACAGGTACACGTTATATGAACACACAGGGTATGTTGCCTTTTGAAAATATGATTGCTGACTATGTAAAGGAAACTGAAAACCACGTGCTTTATCGAGTAACGCCTATATTTGATGGTGATAATCTCGTTGCAAATGGTGTGCAGATGGAGGCGTGGTCAGTAGAGGATGACGGTGAAGGAATCTGCTTCAATGTCTATTGCTACAATGTTCAGCCAGGCGTTGTGATTGATTATGCCACAGGTGAAAACAGGCTTGATGAGAAATCAGTTGAAAATGAAGATGTGAATGTGGATAAAAATGCCGAATATGTGCTTAATACCTCGTCCAAGAAGATTCATTTGCCTGATTGCTCAGGTGCAACAGGTATGAATGAAAAGAATAAGCAGGTTGTAAAGGGTAAGGATATAAAATATTTCGTTCAGCAGGGATATGAATACTGCGGAGTGTGTAATAAATAAAAATGAGGAGCAAATGCCATTGGCAAATGCTCCTTTAATTATGTTCATTTATTCAGTTAATTGCTATTTTGCCTGTGGTGTTTCCTGAAACGTCAACTGCTTCAATGGTATATGCACTATTCATATCGCCATTTGCATCTATAAAATAATTATCCTCATATCCGTAGAATTTATCAATTCTCGCAAGGAATTTTCCGTCCTTTTCAAGACGATAATATGCGATACCAAAGTTGTCAACAGCCTCGTCCCAAGAAAGTTCAATACCATTTTCATTCTGTATCATAGTTATGTTTTCAGGAGTCTGTGGTGCTTCGTTTTCAAGTACATAACCATTTTTTACATAATCATAATATGCATTAATAAATGCAGGGTTTACATGTGATGGGCTGTAATAGTGATTGTATGAGAATGTAATAATGTTTTCTGCATATTTTGATGCGATTTCCATCTGTTTAACAAACACGTCAAGAGTTGCAGTTACATTTGAGGTGTTTTCCGTGATTTTCGGAGAAAGAACACCACCAAGAGTTTCGCTTGTGATAGCACCATCAAAGTTTTCACAGTTAGCCCAAAGCTTTATATCAGCATCACATGTATCAATAGCAGTCTTGTATAGCTTCCATGTTCTTTCAAGATTTTCCATTTTAGTCCACTTTGCACCGATTGCATCCTGTGGAGCAAAAATATCACCGTCACGGAATTTGACCATATTAAAGAATTTTACATAGCTTGAAAGAGAAGCAACAGGTCCTGTTGAAAGGTATTCTGAATAGAAAGGACTCATAAGAAGTGGTTTTGTTTCGTCAACCTCATTGATTCTGTCAATTATGTGATTAATGCCCTTTACAAGATTGTTAAGGCTTACTTGACAAAGGAGTCCATTGCTGATTTCAGGTGTAAAATACCAACCGTAAAGGCTGTTTTTATACTTTTCACCATATTTGCTGTAAATATCCTCTATCATATCACCTGCAACGTGACAAACATCCTGATATGTTGAGCCCATTCCGGCTTCATTCCAAAAATCATCAAACATTGCAAGACCTACAAAGACCTTAATTCCTGCATCCTGACAATATTTCAGTGCAGGTTCAAGACAATCTCCACCGTATGTAGCATCTTTAAGAGAGTCAGCATCTGTATCATAATAAACACTCCACTGACCACCGTTTTCCTCATAACCTCTGTCAGCAAGGCATTGAAGCACAAGATACTCAATACCTGCTTTTTTCATGTTTTCAACTTCTTCTATCCATCTTTCGTCATTCCAGGACGAGGTCATCCATGACTGAATGAATGTGCCTGTGAATTCAGTCTTACACTTTTGTTCTATTGGTTTATTTCCGAAAGGAAGCATCATCATAACAAAAGCAAGGATTGCAGAAATTGTTTTAACTAATGGAAACATAAATATATTGCTCCTTATTTTATATTATCGCGTATAAATTCTCGTTGAGGAAATTTTCTGTTACTGTTGCGATTTCGTTTGCACGGTTTTCGATGCACTGATGTCCGCCACCATCGACGTTATATGCTGTGGCATTTGGGAATGCTGAATTCATCTGGCTCTTCATCTGTGAATTGAGGATTAAATCGCCTGACGCCTGAACGAGAAGCACAGGACACTTGATTTTGTCAGCATTAGCCAAATCAGTTGGTCTAACATTGTACATCATTTCGCACATTCCTGCACCAAATCCGTCATACTGAACTGCGTCTGTAACACCATTTACATCGTAATCCTTTGAAAATGCGCAATCAAGAGTTGCCATAAAAATAACCATTTTCACAAGTGGGTCAATTTCTGTACCATATTTGAAGAATAAGTTCATTGTACCCTTCATAACACCTGACTGAACGATTTCCTTCATTTCCACAGGGAATTCACTCTGTGGCGCAGGACAATAGAGGAGAAGCGCTTTTACAGGGTTTTCGATTGCAATATTTACTGCAACACCACCACCCATTGAATGACCTGCAAGAATCCATTCATTCATTGGAGCAATGCTCTTCATAAGCTCTGTAATGAGGATTTCACGGTCGATGATTTCCATATCCTCAGTTTCTCGTGTGCTGTAACCGAAATTAGGAAGGTCAGCAAGGACACATTCGTAGCCCTTTGCTGTCATTTCCTTAGCCATATTACGCCAAGCGTAGGTTGAGCACATAAAACCGTGAAGCATCATAATTCTGCCCTTTGCTTCACCCTTTGCAGGGATAACTCTGTAATGAATGTCGTAATCACCGTAGGTGAAATACTGACTTTCCTCGTAAGGCTTATAGCTTGTGTCAGCTCCAAGAGCTGTTATTGAAAATGCTGTGAAAATAAGTACACAAGCACATATAATACTGATAATCTTCTTCATTTTTATTTCCTTTCTTTATTCAGAAACAGTTGCTTCTGCCTTTGCTCTGCGTTCAGCCAATTCCTTTTCAACCTGTGCCTTCTGTTCAGGAGTGTATTTAATGAAAAGAAGCGGAATCATATAAAGGAGTGCTGCAATAGCAGGAGTGAGCATTACGATAGGCCAAATCCATGTTTCAAATGCTTCACTTTGTGTTCCGAGATAAACTGCATCAGGAACATCTTCAACTGCCACATAACCGAGAGCACCGAGAGCAAATGTACCGAGAGCACCTGTGATACCACTTGAAATCTTTGTGAAGAAGGTCTGCATTGCAAATGTAACACCCTCTGTACGTTTACCTGTTTTCCATTCCATATAGTCAACGCTGTCACAGAAGAGAGATGTCTGTGCAATACTTGCAGCACCACCAGGGAATGAGCAAATAGCAAGAATAAGAATAGTCCAGATAATGTTTTTACCTTCAAAGCCGATAATCCACGCTACAACTCTACCTACTAATGTGCAAACCTGAATGAAAATAAGGAGGTTTCTGTAGCCCTTGAATTTTTCCTTAAGCTTGTCAGCCATAAGCATACCAAGGAAAGCAGGAGCAGTAGTAAGAGCACCGAAAACAGTTGTGAGAGTAAGTGGACCTAATACGAAGCCACCGATTGATATTTCAGGAAGCTTGTATTTGAAGAAATAAGTTATAAGATTATTACCGAAAGCAAGTGCCCCAAAAAGGTTTGAAAGAGTTACAAGCATAAGCATCTTGTTCTGGAAAAGAAGCTTAAAGCACTCGAAAATTGATGTCTGCTGATTTTCAGGTTCAACAAGACGTACTCTTTCCTGTGCACTGTAGCATTTAGCACTGAGTAATGCGCCACCGAGACCGAAGATAGCAGCAAACAATACTGTCATAAGAGCAAGTGAGTTGCCTGATTGCTTTGCAACGATTTCCATAACCATAGGAATTACAGCACCGGCAACACCAAAGAAGATTGAACCAACTGTTCTTGCTAACTGAACAAATTTGTCACGCTCATCTGAATTTGGAGTAACAACTGCTGTCATACCCCAGATTGCAACGTCCTGCATTGTGTATGTAATGTCCCAACAAAGGTACATAATAACAAAATAGCCAACACGAAGCCAGAGAAGATTTTCAGCAGTTGAGAATACAACGAAAATAAGAACTGTGAAAACACCAACAGGAACAGGTGTGTATTTAAGCAATGGTCGGAGCTTTTCTCCGTTTTTAAAACGATGACGGTCAACAATTGAACCGATAATCGGGTCGTTAATTCCGTCCCATACCTTCATAAGAATAAGAAGCACGCCAACAACTGCTGCAGGGAATTGTGCAATGTCTGTCAGGAAATACTGAAAGAATGAAGCACCGATAAAGCAGTAAACCACATTCTGTCCTGCAAGACCTGCCATAAAGTTGACTTTTTCCTTTTTGCCAATGTAATTCATAAGTTTTCCACTCCCTTTTGTTTATATGTATATATAATACAATATAATGCATATAAAAATCAACACAAACAGTAACTTTATTTAGATAAAATAAACAGTTTGTTTCACAGTTTTTACAAAGTTATGACAATATTGTAAATTTTTCGAAACGCACCTTTGTTTTTATTGACTTTTTATTGATTTTTTTATATAATCCAAATGTGAAAATGTGCGATTTTGTGAACACATTGAAGCGATTATGTATATAAACGAGTCGAAAGGAGTCCTATGAGCTGGAGAGAAGAATATAACAAAAAATTAGTTACTGCAGAAGAAGCGATTAAAAGTATTCACGACAATGATAAGGTTGTTATGGCTTTTGGCTGTAGTGAGCCAAGATGTATTGTACGTGCAATGCGTGAAAATTATAAAAATTACAACAATGTTGAAGTTATAAATATGCTCCTTTTAGGAGAAACACCTTGGGTTGATGAGGAGGTAAGAGGTCATTTCAGATACAATTCCTTTTTTGCTTCCGGCACAAACCGTAAGGCGATTGCAGCAGGTGTTGCTGATTATACATCCTGCTATTTATCCGAAACACCATCTGTTTTAAGAGATTATATTAAGCCTCGTGTTACAGTAATGTCTGTAGCTCCACCTGATGAGGAGGGTTATGTTTCGCTTGGCACAAACTGTGACTACATTGAAACAACGCTTGCTCATTGTGAGGTTAAAATTGCACAGGTAAATAAGAATATGCCTTATACTTACGGTGCTACAAGAAAGCATGTTTCAGAATTTACATACTTTGTAGAATGTGATGAGCCTATTCCTGAAGTGCCTGCACCACCACTTACTGAGGTAGAAGTGAAAATCGGTAAGCACTGTGCATCACTTATCAACGACGGTGACTGTATTCAGCTTGGTATCGGTGGTATTCCTAACGCTATCTGTGAGGAATTAAAGGATAAAAAGGATTTGGGACTTCATTCTGAAATGGTTGGTGACGGTGTTGTTGACCTTATTAAGAGTGGCGTTATCAATAATACAAAGAAGAATATAGATAATGGCAAGACTATTTTAGGCTTTGCCTTCGGTACAAAAAAGCTTTTTGATCACCTTGACAAAAACCGTGATGTTGAAATGGTACCGATGGATTACGTAAACAATCCTGTGATTATTGCACAGAATGATAATGTAGTTTCTGTTAACTCCTGTTTACAGGTTGACCTTATGGGACAAGTTGTGTCTGATACAATCGGTCTTAATCAGTTTTCAGGTGTTGGTGGTCAGGTGGACTTTGTTCGTGGTGCTACTATGAGTAAGGGTGGCCGTTCAATTATCGCAATGCCGTCAACTGCAAAGGGTGACACCATCTCAAAGATTGTGCCAAAGATTACTGATTATTCAGCGGTTACAACAACCCGAAATGATGTAAATTATATTGTTACTGAATTTGGTATTGCTCAGCTTAAGGGCAAGACTATGCGAGAAAGAGCAAGAGCACTTATTGCAATTGCACACCCTGATTTCAGAGATGAACTCAGTGAAGAATTTGAAAGAAGATTTAATGAGAAATATTAAGGAGATGAATTAAAATGGGCGTTTATAAGAAAGAACGATTTGGTATTGCAAGAAAGATTGTATCAAACATGACTGCAGAAAGCTGGGAAACAATTCCTCATGCTGTTGTTGGTTATGAAGTTGATGTTACTGAATTTTTGAAAGAGTATAAGAAACTTAACGAAGGTTGCACAGATAAGTCCAAGAAAATCTCAATCAACACAGTTGTTATGAAGATTATCTGTGAAGGTCTTATGGCAGCACCTAAAATGAACTGTCACCTTATTTTTGAACGTAAGCTTGTTCGTGGTAAGCTTTTATACCACGACCGTGTTAATGTTTCAATGCCGGCAATGCTTCCTGATGGCAGAATGATGACTGTTAATCTTCGTCACATGGAAAATAAGTCTCTTACAAAGATGACAGAGGTTATCAACGACACAATGCGTCGTATGGAAAATACAAATATGGACGAAGCTATGTTTGAAGTTTCTATGGATAACACTATCAAGGGACTTAAAAAAGGTAAGGTTTTACAGGCTATTTATCGACTTATCGGTTCAAAGACAGGTAAGCATAAGGTAAAGACTCTTAAGGGTGAAGAGAAAAAGAAGTATTATTCAATTCCTGAACACGACAGACTTACAAAGAAGGATATTGAACAGGGTACAGTTACAATTTCTAACCTTGGTTCAATCCATCGTAACCAGAAGGGTATGTGCTTCCTTCTTGAGATTATTCCACCTCAGGTTACTGCAATTGCAGTTAATGCTATTCAGAAGAAGGCAACTGTTGTAACAGATGAAAACGGCAACGACACAATCGAAGTTCGACAGATTCTTCCTCTTACTATCGCATTTGACCACAAGGCTCTTGACTACGGTGACATTCTTCCATTCATGAACAGACTTGATGAAATTTTCGAAAATCCATCAGTTATCCACGAGTGGAAAGAATAAAAAACATAAATATGTAAAATTATGGTGATTTGTAGAGTTTAATGCTTTACAAATCACTTTTTTTTTATTATAATACAATGGTATATTTATAAAATGGAGTAATATTAATATTCTATTAAAGGAAGGATGAATGAAATGTCAGAACAGATGAAGATATTTCTCGCTATGGCAGGGTATATGCTTGTTGTTATCGGCATCGGCGTATTCTTTGCACGTAGAGCAAACAAAAATGCAGAAAACTATTTCTTAGGTGGTAGAAGTTTAGGACCTTGGGTTGCAGCTATGAGTGCTGAAGCATCAGATATGAGCGGATGGCTCCTTATGGGTCTCCCTGGTGTTGCTTATTGGTGTGGTGTGGCTGATGCTGCATGGACCGCAATCGGCCTTGCAGTTGGTACATACTTAAACTGGCTTATTGTTGCAAAAAGACTTCGTAATTATTCAGCAATTAGCGGTGATGCAATTACTGTTCCTGAATTTTTCTCAAACCGTTTCCACGAAGATAAAAAGGTTA
>JAEIGA010006903.1_pt1 | contig 17261 bp, 34 predicted proteins | sample 9270691 | NCBI WGS metagenome assembly JAEIGA01 (sample SAMN17057246, study PRJNA624740) | gut metagenome | biome: biome; isolation source: fecal sample | host: Bos grunniens | place: China: Xizang | collected 2019 | reverse complement strand
GAGGTTGACATTCTCCGCCACCCGGTTCACCCCGTTCTTTATTCGTTCTTTAAGTGTCATGGTTTACCCCCAAAGCCCGTATGTCTTTGCGAAGTGGTTATATCCGTATCGGGTCTGATCCATACAATGATTGTATGCGTCAACAGGTTCGCCCCGCTCGTTCACGCAGTACAACCCCGCTTCTTTAACGAAAGGTTCTGTGCCGTATCTTTCATCTTCTACCAGATAAAATCGCCCGTCTTGTATAGCTGACTGGAGCATTTCAATTCCGACCTTCAGCCCTTTGGATGTTCCCCGAATATCGTGGGCGTTATTATCTGCGCCGGATGTCATCAGCCCGAACTTTTCGATTTCAAGCCTGAGGGCTTTACAGGCCGGGTCAATGTAAATATCATTTTCCCGCATTCTGTACTTGTTACGCATATAAGGGAGATATTCCCCGCAGATAATCCGGGCTTGATCGCTCATCGCCATCTGTCCGCCGTTATAGTACCAATTACCAACGCAATAAAGGCGGTATTCCTTTGCGCCCGGAGCGTACCTGTCACCCATAAACCCGGCAATGTAAAACCCGATTGAGGTTGCGTCTGTTGTGCCGCCGTCACCCGCCACAAAGGCTTCAATCATTGTGAAATCATCCGGCAGTCTGCTCACGATATGCTTTTCCGGGTTAAACATCCAGTATATTACGCCCTCAGGAATCACCCGTTCGCCCAACCAATCCCGCTTGTATAAGAACGGGCTTTTCCTGCAAGCCGCTTCTATCTCCGCCAACCTCTGCGGCGTTAATACCGGGTTATCCTGACAAGTCCAATGAATAAAGCGGCAATCCTGCACCTGTAGAACGTTTTTGATGCAAGGATCGGCGGGGGAGGGCGGGTTAAGGTCTGCGATATGCCAACGGTCTTTTGCGGCGTATGTCCTGCGGAAACATTCCTGCACCATCGAATCATGCAAGAGGTTGATTTCGCAGAAATACACGCTTCCAAGGCTCATGCCCGTTATGGCCTTGTGGCTGTCTGCTTTTCCTCCGCCCTTCCAGTAAACCTTCTTTTCCTCGCCGCCGGGAAGACGGATCAGTAAGTGCGCCCCGCTGTCATCGTGTGACGTTCTGCAATGCCCTTTGAAGATATGCAAAAGTCCCATGCCATCCCCGTCCATGATCAGACGAAAAGCCTGTTCTGCTGAATAAGCGGTAACAAGGTGGATATTATCCCGGCTTTTTATCAAGTGACGGGCAAAGCGCATAATCCCGGCGGTTGTTTTTCCGCTTCTGGGCGTTCCTTCCAACCAGTCCAAAGTACGGTCAAAAGGTTTCATGATCAGGTCGGCCTGTTTGCTTCCCCATTCAATCACTGCGCCGACCCCCGTTCAAGAGCAATCAAAGACTGAAGCAGTTCGTTTCCGGCTTCTTCCGTCTGCACCATGTCGGCAGTCAGATCACGATAAGCCGCAGTCAAGTCCCTTATCCTGTAAACCGCCTGTGAATTGCCAACCTTTGACCGAACCTCTGTTGCATCAAGCGGGTATTTTTCTTCGATACGTTTCAGCCGCATCAACAACCGCTTTTTTATGTCTGCCGCAATGGTCGCATTGTCCGCCGCCTTCTCTGCGGTCTTTTGTTTTGTCTCTGTTATACTTTTGATTGTTGCCTGATTGCGGAGGTCTTGCCACTTTTCAACGTTTGCCCTTTGCAATAAAGTACCTTCAGCAATGCCGTACTTCTTTGCAAGTTTCCTTTGGCTTATTCCTCCACCGATGTATTCAGCCCGGATAGCATTCCAGTCAACTATCCGCTTCTTCTCGCTTCCAATATCAATCAGCCCCCTGTATCAGTTCAGCTTTTAGCCCTGTAAGGTCTTCCCACCGTTTGATAATGACATCTATATAATGCGGGTCTAATTCCATCATGTAACACCTGCGCCCTGTCTGTTCACAGGCTATCAGTGTTGACCCGCTTCCGCCGAAACAATCCAGAATCAGATCATGTTCTGCTGAGAAGTCTTTTATAACGCTTTCGAGCATCCCAACGGGTTTCTGTGTTGGGTGTACCCGTGTCTTTCCTTCGACCTCCCGGCTTCCTTCCCGGCATAGCCCGTTCCACATGAAATGGTAAAGCTTTACGCCTTTGTCGTAAGAAGTCCATGCAAGCTCTGCGTCTGCAAAAGTCCCTGTGTTCTCTTTGTCCCAGACAACCCAACAGCGGGAAGGGAAAAGGAAGTCTGTGAAATAGTTTCCGCCGAAAATGATCTGATTCTCTGTGAAGTCTTTGGCTATTTCATAATTGCTTTTTGCGGTTTCGGTCGTATCGTCACCGATGACCGAATGATATTCCTTTGCTTTCTGAATGATTCTGTTCCCGTTGAGCGGCGTTCGATGAATTACGCCGATTGTAACGGGCTTGTCCCCGCCGATCTTTCCCGCCTGTCCTTCAACAACACTGATCCCATAAGGCGGGTCGGTCAGCAATAGAACCGCTGTTTCCCCGTCCATCAGTTTTTCGACATCTTCCCGGCTTGTACTGTCCCCGCACATCAGGCGATGTTCTCCAAGCTGATAAATATCGCCCCGCTTCGCTTTCGGTTCTTCCGGCGGTTCCGGGATTTCGTCTTCTGTTGCCTGTGGTTCAGCCCCTCCTATTTCTGACAAATCGTCAAAGCCGAATTGCGTCATATCAAGCCCGTTTATTGCGAGTTCTGCAAGCTCTTCCTCAAGTTTTGAAAAGTCCCACTCGCTTTCGTTGGTCTTATTGTCCGCAAGCCTGAGGGCTTTGACCTCTTCATCTGTCAGGTTGTCAGCATACACAACCGGAACCTGTTCAAGATGTAATTCCTTCGCCGCCGCTAATCTTCCATGACCGATAATTACAACGTTGTCTTTATCAATCACGATGGGCTGTTGCCATCCGAAACGCTTGATTGAGTTCGCAATGTGTTCCACCTGTTCCGGCGGATGTTGCTTTGCGTTTTTCTCATAGGGGATAAGCTCACCGGGAGAAAGATATTCGACCTTCATTTGACCTTCTTTCTGACCTTCTTCGATATCAGCCGCCCCGCCATCGTGGGGAATAATCCCCGGATGCTGATTCCCACACCCGAAGGAAGGTCGAACTCCGGGTTAACGCCTAAAGATTGACATAATAAAACGGCGGGGCTATGCGTTTCCCCGCCGCCGCCTCAAGGAGGTGACCAACCACTGAAGAAGACGATTTCCCAGTTCTGGCGCATACACTATATCATAGTTCGAACTATATTTTACTATAATGTTTTACAGATTTTCCATCATTTGAGCAAACCCAATTTTCATCCGTTATAATAAGCCCATTCGGAAGGTTTCTCTCAAGTTCATCAATTTCGCTTTTATCAAAACTTGAATATGTAAATGATATTGTGATAGATTCCCCGGTTACTGTGTCGGGGGTGTTCCGTTTCCATCTTTGCAGGACTTTCATTCTTCTCGCCTTTCCCCATCAGCACAGAACCAATCCGGTTCGTGAATAAATCCATCAAGGTCGCATACAATCTTCCCGTCACGACCAAAGCACTCTTTGTTGACGCAATCCTTGCACCGGACAACCGGAACGACATCAACGGTTGGGGATATATCCTCGTCAATAAAATAATCAATCGTGTCCCCGATATCACAAGCACGGCACGGAGCTTCACCAATCTCGTAACAAAAGCGAATTTTCCCGTTCTTCATTCCTTTTCGCCTGTCACAATCTTTGCATCTAAACTCCCGTAAATATTTAATTGTTGCATCAGCATCAATCAATCTCATTCACTTCACCGACCTTCCTGCAATGCGTTTTGATAACGTTTGTCAGAATCTAATGGGCATCTGTAACGGATATAATCTCCGTCACAATCATCAACCTGCACCTTCAGAATGTCACAAATGGATGTCCAGTCATCCACCGACAAATCCCACGTTTTGAAATGTGGACATTCTGTTGTGCAATCCAATGGAAAGCATTTCATTCCCTCTTCACCGACCTTCCTGCCGTTCTGCTTCATCGAAAACTTCTCTGATGTCATCTGTAAGTAATCCACGATAAAGCAACTCTTTTTTCAACAATTCATGCATAGCCAATTTCCCAAGCAATAATCCACGGGCTTCACCTTGCTGTGCGTTTCCTGTTGAAACGAATGTTATACTGTCTGCTGTTTGCTGAATCCCTAATAAGCCTTCCTGCTCTTTCAGCAAACCATTTTCGTCCACATCGCAGTTTTCACAATGCGGACATATAACACATTTCCTTTTAAGGCATTCGTTTTGCTTTTTCAGCAGTTCAATGGCATCATCCGCAATATCTGCGGTAATGTTATTGCCAACGGAACGGTGATAATCTCGCATCTTCTCAAGTTGTACTATTATCTTCTCCCTGTCAGTCATCGTCTTACATCCTTTCAAAAAGGCTCCGTCCCCGCCAATCAGAGCCGATCCCGCCGATCCTGCCCCGGAGCTACTCAGTGCAGAAAAGGACTGCTCCGAATTGTGATCATGTCTCCGCGTACCCGTGCAAAGCCATCCACCTGTTGATTGAAAGCAACGCCCTTCCATGCGCAATGTATATTGCAGGTTCCGACAAATACAGGCGTTCAGCGATCTTCAAAAAAGGTTCGCCGTTAATATAACGCATTGTCAAAACGGTTTTCTGCCGTTCATCCTGAACCGAATCAATTGCAGTCAGGATTTCCCGCAGTGCTTCCTCCGCCTCCGCCTTGACCCGGTACAGGATTGCGCAAGCATCAACGGCGGAACAGATATCCCTTGCCATTGGATCAGGTTCAGCGGGGGAGGAAAGAACGGAAACTTCTTTTAGCTGAACCGTGATATTTTCCGCTCTTTCCATCGCCTGATTTATCGCTACGGTCAGCGCATCCACCCGCCCGGACAAAGCCCTGTATCTCCGCAAAAAGGTCTTTGCGGGGTTCTCTTTCTTTTTCATTACTCGCCCCACGGGATGTCGGTTTCAACAGGTGTCATTGTTTCTTTCGGGGAAAGGAACTCAACTTCTCCCGCCATGACATCAAGGGAGGCCATTGCAGTCCCTTCCTGCGTGGTGTACGCATGGGCTGAGACTGTCCCGATCACGCAGACCTTCCGGCCTTTCGCAAGGTACTTCTGACAGCTTTCGCCCAACTTTCCCCACGCACTGACCCGGAAGAAATCCGTTTCCTGCTGTTCCTTCTTCCTGCGGTTCACCGCAACGGTAAAATTGCAGACTGTATTCCCGCTTGGGGCAGTTCTCGTTTCCGGTTCCTTGGTAAGATTACCGATGATTGTAAGCTGTTGCATTGTCACGCCGTCCTTTCTTCGATCCTGTTGAGTGCATCATTCCAATTGAGTTCGATTCCGGTTTTCTCGTAGGCTTCTTCTGTCAGTTCCTCATGCTCCACACAGGTCACGACCTGCCGATCTATTTCCCGCAGGAGTTCAACCGCTTCATCCTGCCCCATTCCATGACCGTCAATCATCGTTATCAGAAATGCGGCGTAGATTGTCCGAAAGGCGAAATCTTCCGCAAACCTCTGCCCCTCTTTCAACCCTCGTTCATACTGTTTCTGTAAATCGTCTAACGTGATCCCATTGCGGAAGATTGCCGCCCGGAGTTTTTCATCAGGGGTTGTTTCCATTTCCAACAACGCTTTGCGTTCTTCCCTGATTCTCTGCCGCCGGATTTCCCGGCTTGACTTTGCCCGTTTCACCCTTCCACCTCCCTGATGCGAATCCCGAACCTGAACAACATGAGCTTACGTTTGATAATGTATTCCGGGGTAATCGTGGCTTTGCTTTTTACATCCTCGACAACCTGATGGCCTTTTTCTGTGTAGACGAAATCCGCTTTATACCTGACAGCCTGTTCAATCGTTCGCCCGGTGCCGTCCCTCTGTGCGGGAATCAGGGTGAACTCGACCTGCCTTTCAAGGTTGTTTATCTGCCCCGCCCTCAGGAGCAGGAGCAATTCAGCGTATCGGTTGGCCTCCGCTTTCGAATCAAATTTGATTCCGCAAAATACGACCTTTTTGTTGTGATACTTGCTCATGATCCCATCCTTTCAAGCCGTGCCATCATCTCTTCAGGCGTTTCCTGTGCGCCATTGTACGGGCGTTGGGTGTACAACTGAGCATTGACAACTTTCCCCAACGGCTTCTGTTGAGGCGGTGATTCTTTATCACGCTTTTCCCATGTCACGACAGCCATTTTCCAATTTGTCATCCGCTGACCGTTTGAAAGCCTCCAATTCTGTTTCCCGTAATAAGCAACGAAGTATTCCGGGTCAATTCCGTTATCCCGTTCTTTGCAGTATGCCGCCACCTCTTCGACCGTGGGCGGGGTGAACTTTTCACCCCTTTTATTTTTATTATTATCTTTAACATTAACATTATTATTAACATTAACATTATTATTAAGGCTTTCGTTTGCTTTCGTCTGCTTCTCGTTGGTTTCTTCTGGTTCGCCTTGGTTTCCTTTGCTTTCTTCTGCTTCCTCCTGCTCTTCTTTGTTTTTTGGCCTTCCGCCCTTTGAACCATTCTGGCGCAAGGTTTCCGCTTTGGTTTCCGCAAGGTCTATCATCTGCTTTGCGACAGGGAAGATAAACCTTTCATTACCGGGTATACTGTCAGGGACATAACCGGAATCAGTATAGTCGAGCATCATTTTAAACAGCCGTCCGACTTCTTCATCATTCAGGGGGGCGATGAGCTCCCGGAAAGATGTCCAGATCTTCAAATACTGCATTATTCCGCCCTCCTGTATCGTGCATATCGTACAATTTGACCGTAACGGTTAGGGGATGCTTCCATCGTCTTCGTGATCGGGATACCTTCCCGGATAAGCTCATTTATCCGGGAGGCAAGCCTCATAACACCAAGGTCAATGACAGCTTCACGGGAGGTAATGCTTCCGAAATCTTCCATGTATTCGAGGATTCTGTCTTTCTGTGTCATTGTAACGCCTCCACGATAAATGCAAGTTTATTTGATATCTGGGTCAGAAGTTCGTTCTGCTTTTTGATCTCCTGCGTGATATAAAACGGAATCTGAATCATTCCACGGGTTCCATCTGGTTTCGGTTCGCTCTTCTTCTGCTCTTCCTGTTTCCGCTGTTCTTCCTGTTTCCGCTGTTCTTCCTGCTTCTGTTCTTCTTCTTTGGCTTTCTCCTTGGCCTTTATAGCCCGAACCTTTCCAGACCGTGCAATCGCAATCTGCTTGTATTCCTCATAGGTTTCTGATGCCTTAATGCTGTTCGCTGTTGCTTTGCTGAAGTGAAAGAACGTTGCAACCTCGTTGTAAGTTGCTCCATTTTCAAACAGGATTTTCACCGCATCGTAAATCTTTTGTGTTACCTTGGTTGCCATTGTCAGCCCTTCCTTTCATCCTAAGTAATTCTTGCGTATCAATTCCATCCACAGGGAGCGGGGGTTTTCGATTTCGAAAGCCCGTTGCGCATCCTGCTTCAGCTTCAGATTTTTCGCTTTGTCGTACTGTGCGCCGTTTTGCCCTGTATGACATTCGTGGCACAGGTACACCCACAAACCAAGCCTTTCGGATATCGGTCGATTGGCAACACCTCCGAAAATGTGGTGGCGCTCAAGGCCGTTCACACCGCCGCAGATGTAACAGACCCGCTCTTTTTGCAAGATGCTTTTTGCCACTGCCCGATCATCCTTTCCTGTTCCGCTTTCGACAGCGGGATTGGGATCTGCATCTGTTCCGCCTGATCAACAAGCCAATCAATCAGGCTTCGCATTTCGTCAACGGTATACGTTGAGCTTCCGTAGTACAGGTGAAGCAGTTTCCTGCCGATTCCCGAATCATCAATGATATCAGCGAACCACCCGGTTCCGTGAGAACTCCACCGTTCAAGCAGTTTCGGAACATCCCATACGACAACCCGAACCGGGGTGTATACCCCAACTGCCCGGATTGCTTGCCTGTATACGGTTTCCTTTGTCAGCGGGGGAGTCATCGCCTTTCCAATGTCACTGCACAAAGCCCAACAGAAGTCATTTGCGTTCAGGCTCCGTTTTCGGCTTGCCTTTTTGATCTCGACTGAAATCTGTTCATCCTTCAGCCCCTCAAGATTCGGGGTTGACCCGGTGGTGAATGAGATCAGCCACTCACCACCGGAAAGCTTCAGCACCGACTTTAGTTTCCCGATCATTTGATTTCAGTTCCTTCCGGCGGGAATTTGTCATACATTGCCTGAATCAAGTCAATTGCTTCCTGCATCGTGTATTCTTCCAGTTTCTTATCGGGAGCGAGTCCGGCTTTGATAAGGGCTTCCCGCTGTTCTGCGAAAAGCTTGTTATTCTTCGCCGGGGAAATCCCACGGGCTTCCCGCAGGTTCTTCATTTCCGACATGAGAAACTGTTTTACCGGGGAAGGTTCTTCCTGTTCCTTCTTAACCGGGGGGGCAACTGTGGCAATCTCGACAACAACGTTTTTTGCCTCGTTTTGCGCCTTCTGGGGCGTTGCGGGTGTATCGGTCGGATGTTTATCCGTATTCTGCTTTCCTGCGGTCTGCGGGGCGTTTTCAGGGGCTTTCTGGGCTTCCATCTGTTTCTGGGCAGTTATGGCGTTTACAAGCTCTTCAGCGGAACAGATTCCGCCGCCGTTCAGGCCGAATCCCATAAACCCCAACGCCCTACCAACCGCAGAGGTTTCACAGTTTTCAATATAGCTTGTCCCGTTCACAAGCCCCTTCCCCTTTTCTTCCTGTGCATACCCGGTTCCAAGGATAACCTCACGCCCGTCCTGATAATATCCGGCCTTCGCCCTCATCGTGACGATTACGCCATCATGGGAAACAATATCCGTGGAGATAAACCCATCAGGAAATACCTTCCTGAAAGCGGTAACCCTTTCGGGAACCATTGCATAATCTTTACCCTTCAGGTTCAGCATCTTAATACCGCTGTTCGCCTGATCAATGTCTGCGTAATTCATCGTTAGCCCTCCGTTTATTTCTCAATCGTGAACGTTTTCGGTCTTGCAGTCACTTTGATTCCGGGAATCACTTTCCCGTCTTCAGTTGCGGCGGTTTCCCCGGCAACCAGAAGCGTTTTTTTAAGCGAAGACCAATCAACTTCTTCCTTTGTCCTGATGTATTTCCCGCCGTTCTTCTTCAAAAACTCAATGATCAATTTGTCATCCCGTTTATAATCGGGTTCCTGATCTTTCAGAACCAGTTTCCCGGACGGGAGCCTGTAATTCTCCTGCGTGGCGGTCTGCTTGTGCGGCACTGCGTCAAAGTATGCCCGGAGCATCTGCGTATTGTTTTCAATAATCAAGTCGCAGGATTCATTCACCCGGTTCAACTGCTCAGAATAGTAAGCTTTCCAGAAGTCCTTTGTTTCCTGCGCCTTCATGATTGCCTTGATGCACTCATCCGCCGCCATATCGTTTTCGGGGGTCGGCAGTTCTTCGATGATTTCCATAACCTCGCTCATGATTTTCCTCCTTGCATTTTATCTCAATCTGTAGTATCATAATTACGGTCGTTGTTAGCCCTTCGACCCTCCCTGTGATTTGAGTGACCTTGAGTCCGTCACAGGGCTTTTTTGTTGGGCAAAATCGCTTGCCGGAACCCGGTAACCGTGTAAACATCCGGGGCGTTCTTCCGCTCTTCCCGGAGAAACTTCCACCGCCGGAACCGTTCAGCAATCGTCAACCTGTGTCCGATCTGCCGGGTAATCGATGGGTTGTAGCAATAACGGCTTTTCACGCCATCCACCTCCGTACACCTTCCTTGAGTTTCTTTTGCTCTTCCCTGACTGCGTCCGCAATCTTCTGCACATCTTCCAACAGTGAGCGAATCCGGTATTCATCAGGAAAGCCCGTCATGTCATCGGCGGCAAGATCAACATAAGTTTCAGCATCTTCCAATTCTTCCAGAAGGAAATCCAGATGCGTCGTTGCATCCCGTGCCATTTTCGGGTAAAGCCGTTCTAATCTCTTCTGCATTGTTAGCCCCTCTTTCTGGGTACGTAGACCCGCCCTGTTTTTGGTTCCATCCGGCTGATTCCGTCCGGCATCCGTTCCCGGTCTTTTTCCCACTCACGAAAAGCCCATTCAGGCGCAGTCAGCGGGGATTCGTAATGGAACATTTGCCGGATGTATTTCCGGGCGGTTGGGCTTGTGCATCCGTACCGCTCCCGGATATCCTTGACGGTTATCAGCCGTTCCATTAGGCAACCTCCCAGATGTCATTCACATCAAGGTCAAGCGCATCAGCAATCTTTTCGAGTGTCTGATATGTCCCCCGGCGGTTTCCCCGCTCAATGTCGGAGATATACGGGGCTGTTTTCCCGACCTTGTCAGCAAGTTCCGCAAGAGTGATCCCCTTCTTTTCCCGTGCCGACCTGATCAAAATCCCCTTTGAATACCTCTTCATTTCTGCCCTCCTTCCCGTAAACTGAAATTAACCGGATTTCTCAACCCATCACAAGTATAAGCCAAATTAAGCAGATAGTCAAGCGAAAAGTTGACGCACAGCTAAAGTTTTTTCCTTTCTTTTCTCTCTGCGTTCTGCTAATATTAGCTTACAATAGGAAAGGAGGGCGAACACATGAACCGAATTCGTGAACTTAGGATCAGGGCGGGGTTGCAACAGAAGGAGCTTGCTATGCTTGCGGGTGTATCTCATGCAACCGTCAGTGATTGGGAAAATGGAAAGAAGAACCCAACAGGTGAACGCCTGAAAAAACTTTCCGAAATCTTTGGAACAGATGCCGCAACAATACTTGGTTATGAACCGACATTCATTCCAATTCGCAGGAACGCAGTTCCGATAGTTGGAAACATCGTCTGCGGAACACCGATCCTTGCAGACCATAACATTGAGGGGGAAACGGATCTGCCGCAAGGGGTACACGCTGACTTTGCTTTGCGGTGTAAAGGGGACAGTATGACCCCGACTTTCCTTGACGGTGATTTGGTTCTGATCCGGCAACAGCCAGAGGTTGAACAGGGGCAGATTGCCGCCGTAGGGATCGGAGAAGAAACCACCCTGAAGCATTTTTACAGGCATGACGGCGGGTTCATGTTGACCGCAGACAACCCCCAATTTGCGCCCATATACGTTCCTTCAGATTCGGGCAAGGAAATAGTCATCTACGGTCTTGCTGTGGGCTTTGTGCGCTATTTCTGACCGTTTGAGGGGTATTCTAATGGGAAGAAAAAAGAAAGAACGCCTGACTGTCAGAAAAGACGGGCGGTATAAATGCAAATACCACGGGCTTCAGTTTTATGGGAAATCCCCTGAAGAAGCACTTGCCGCAAGAGATGATTACATAGCAAATCAGAATCGGGGGTTTCAGCGTCAGACCGTTTCCGGGTATGCCGTTCCTTGGTTGAAACGGACATTCCCAGAAGTTGCCGACTCAACTTATGCCGGATTAGCGATACACCTTCAACACTTGGTGGATGAGATCGGGGAAAAACGGATTGCGGATGTTGTTCCATCTGATATAAAAGGCGTGTACTCGAATCAATATAAGGGAAGGTCTAACAGCTATATTAAATCCGCTCGACAATTATATTGTTTGCTTTTCGATTCCGCTGTTGCGGACGGTGCTTGCAGATCAAACCCGGCGAGGGACAGGACGGCAAAACCGCACAAAGGAACACCGCCAAAGACAAGACCGATAACAGAGCAGGAAAGGGAATGGATTGAAACCCTCTGCACGGATCACCGGGCGCATCCGATTATAATGACAATGTTATATGCAGGACTGAGGCCGCAGGAAGCAAAGGCCATTGTAATCGAAAGGGATATTGATTTCGAAGCAAAGACAATTACCCTTCACGAGTTCGCACATTACACGGAAAACGGGCAGAAATACGCCCTCTCAGACGTTGGGAAAACGGATAAGGCTAACAGACAAATACCGCTGTTCCCGCCATTAGAACAGGCTTTGAAGGGCAGAAAAGGGCGTTTAATCACCTCCGCCCACGGGGAAGATATCAATCACACAACATGGAACGTTGTCTGGCGGTCATACAAAACGAAAATGGAATCAGCAATAAACGGAATTGACCGCAGATGGTACGGAAAGACAAAAGAGCATAAAAAACTATTAGCGGAAGGGAAAGCCCTCCCGCCGTGGAAATCTTTTGATATTGTTCCTTACGACCTCCGCCATTCATTCTGCACCATGTGCCGGGATGCCGGGGTCGAAATCAATACCTGTATTAAATGGATGGGTCACGCAGATTCAAAAATGATTCTCGCCGTCTATGACGCAGTTTCGGAAGACAGGTCAGAAGCAGAGCGAAAAAAAGTGGAAAAACGGCTGATTGGGGTTCAAAACGGGGTTCAGACAAAAAAGGAAACGCCTGAAACGGTTGAAAAATAAGCCGTTGCAATTTTTGCAACAACCCGCTTCATACCCGGAGTGTCATAGGTTCGAGTCCTATTTGAGCCACGCAAGGAACCGCAGGAAAATCAAGCCTCCTGCGGTTTTTCTTTTGCCTTTTGCAACTGAAAACAACTGAAAAAACGGAAAAAAAGAACCCCTTTTGGGGTTCAAACGGGGTTCAGGTTAAATATTGGTTTTTAATAAATAGTCAACCGCAAGAACCTTCCTTGCATCAACATCAACCCGCACTTCCCAATTGCCTTGACGGTGAACAAGCAATCTGTTCCCGTTTTCCAGAAATTCACGAATTGCTTCCTCATCCCTGTAACCGTCCTGCGCCGGGAATGTAAGAGGCGAAACTTCCTTCAGGTCTTCATGCACTCTGCGTTCCATATCCTCAACGGATTTATGGTATCCCATGTCGTTTCGGATCAGGTCTTTGATATATGCCGTTGCGTTTTCCTTCGTCTTTAAGTATTCCCAGAGGGTCATATCATCATTGTTCGCCGGATTAAAGGATATCAGTTTCGTTTTCATCGCTTTATGATACTCGTTCTGATACGCCTTGTTATTAAACCCGCTTTTCTTCTTTGGCATTTTGCCACCTCCGTTAATATGAAAACCGCTTGTATGAGTTTTTCACATGGTCTTTGTTTACTGCAAAGTACCTAATGGTTGTATCCACGCTGTCGTGTCCCGCCAAAACTGCGACCTCCTGCAACGCCATCCCCCTATTCAGGAGAACGGTTATCAATGTGCGCCGGAACCTGTGCGGGTGAACGTTGGCAACTCCCGCCTGTTCTGATAAGTTGTGGAGAATATAACGAACCGTTCCCGGCGAAATGCGGTTCATTTTCTTTGACAGGAACAGTTCATTCATCCTATCCGTCCGGGTTGCAATGTATTCCCGCAAAATCATACAGGTAACTTCATCAAGGTATACTATACGCTCTTTATTCCCTTTGCCCAACACGATACATTCACCGGAGTTCAGATCAATATCCTGTCGATTCAATCCGCAAACCTCACTGATTCTGCACCCGGTTGCCATCAGAAAATGAATAATGGCCTGATCCCGTATGGATTTGCAAGCCCGGTTCAGTTTCTCCAGATCCGTTTCGGAAAAAGCTTCCTTTATTTTCTTCTGGCATTTAACACGACCCACGTTATTCATGGGGTTAGCCTTTATCAACCGTTCTTTATCAAGCCATCCAAAGAAAGCGTTGAGAATTTGACGGGTTCCTTCTATCGAACTGTCAGCAATCCCCCTTTGCTTTTCGTGACTGAAATAATCCCTAATATGCGCCGTGTTGACCTCAGAAGGGCGAACACCACAGGAGGCAAGAAACCGCTGAAGCATATATTGATACCGCAAAAGTGTTTTCTCCGATCTCCCCTCAACCCGTTTTGCCTGAATAAAAGATTCAAGCAGATTATCCGCCTGAAGATTGTTCTCCGCTTCATAGTGTATATCAAATGAATTTAAGTGGTTCCCGATTTCGTCAACTGCCTCTTCAAGCAGATTGGCGAACATTCTGGGCTTTAGCGTCCCTTCGATTTTATTCATCAACAGAACCTTGTCTTGCATTGCCATCGTTAGCCCTTCCTTTCCGGGGCTATACCGCCCCGCCCGGTTTCCTTTTTCAGACCGTTTCTTTAAAGCCCCAGTCTTCCGAATGACAGAAAAACCGGATATGCTCAATTACTGATACGAAGTTCCCGTATTCTGCTATTTTCTTCCGGTGTTTTCCGCAGTCCCACCATGAGCGATACAGTTTATAATGATTATATTTGGCCTTCGTGTCATAAACACATTCAAACCAAACGCCTTCAACGCAGATGTCAAGCACCTTGCGGGTTTTCTGTTTCTTCATCGTTAGCCCTCCAATCCGGGGGATTAGCCGCCCCCGGTCGGCGTGTCGGTCAATCATGAAATCTGCTGATAAATACGGACATCGAATTCGTAACCGAACTTCCGCAACTGGTTTGCTTTCCAGTCTGCAAAGTCATTTGCTTCCTCTTCGGTTTCAAATTCCCAGAAATCATTATGCATTTTACCGTTCTTTTCTTTCCATGCTCTCACAAGATAACTCATGCGGCGTTGCCCTCCTTCCACTCCTTCAGCTTGCGCCTGTTCTCCGCTTCGATTTGGCGGTGAACCTCCAACTTTTCCTTCATAGTCATAGCCCTTCGACTCCTTTCTTCTGCGTCTGGCGCAGACCACAAGGGGCGGAAGTCCGTCCCCTGTCCGTCTGGGTCAGAAACAGCCGCTGACTCACAGATCCCATTCAAACTCCTGTTCATACTTGCAATACAGAACCCCGTCAGCGTCCCAACCGATATTATAGTAAACATAAGCGGGTTCGTACTTGTGACCACTGTTCCAGATGAATTTGATGAACTCTCCGACCTTTTTTTCTTCGCCCCTGTTGAATGTCGAACGGAATCCGGCGCAAGTTACCGTATACCCATCCGGGGGAAGAAGGTTGTTGTTAATGATCGTCTTCTTAATTTTCATGTTAGCCCTTCTCTTTCTCCGTGCCATCTGGCATCGGCTACAAGGGGCGGGAGTTCCGCCCCCTGTCTGTCGGTGTCAGATCTTGACAAGCGTTTCCGTTGTTCCCCTCTGCCTGTCCTTAATGACCATCGTTTTTTCATCCGGGTATTTCGGGGAGAAACTATAACTGAAGATTGAAACCGCCTTCATGGTTCCCCACCAGTTGTCTTCAAGGGTCTTCCTGCAAAGAACCTTCCCAGTGCTTGTCTCCGTCTTTGTGTAATCAATCATTGTTTCCGCCCTTCCTTTCTTAAACTTCCTTGACATCGTAGGCAATCCGTCCGCCTTCGCTGTACCACATTCCCATTCCGGGGAGAAGTTCCTCGTACTTGTAACCCTTCAGCAGTTTTTTGACATCCTCGCCTGTGAGAATTCCCAGATCGGAGTCCGAATTATTGTTGTACTTCCAAACCCTGTAATTCTTGTTTGCCTCGACCTTCATCTTTGTTAGCCCTCCTTCCGGGGGTCAAGCCCCCTTTCACTATCTATTATACACATTTAATATTAAATGTAAATACCTTTTTTGAAAAATTTTTGCCAAAAATCAAAAAAACCCCGGATTTCTCCGGGGCGTGTGGTCATTCTTCTTCGGGCGGTTTCGGTTCAACGGCGGCGGCATCAATCAGCCCTTCGCCGATGATGTAGGCAATCACCGCCGCTCCCGCCATGATCAGGGCGGCAACCTGTGTTGCGGTTTCCTGCGTACCTTTCAGGGCTATAATCAGCATCGTGACGAACTCAGCAAGTGCCGCCCAGAATTTTCTCGAAGTCAATTTCCGTTTCCAGTCCATAAAATCACCCTTTCACTATATCGTCAATTCTTTGATGCGCAGACTTCGTGGAGGCTTCCACCTCAACGACCTTTTTTGTCAGTTCAGATACATCCTTCTGGATGCTTCGATTTTCGATCTTGATTTCATCAATACTTGATCTGATATACCGGATATCCGCCGTCATTGTAGCCCGTTCTGTTGCTGAAGCAGAGGTGTCATGATTTTCGTTCCGGCGATAGGTCAGCGCAGTAAACGCCAGAGCAATCAGCGGAACAAATATGGCAAGCGCAGTTTCTAAGGTCATCTTATCATCACCCCTTCAGCCAATCCCCAATTCGGTCATACATCGCCTGAAGCTCCGACCGGGGAACATAAATCATTTCGTTCTTTTCCTCAACCTTTTCGGTATAACAGGCAAGCACCCACCCAATTTTCCCGTTATATTCTGTCTTGCTCCACTTTCCGTTTTCTTCCGCAATCTCAATAATCGTTCCGTCAGGGATAGACCCGATCTTTTTTGCAGACAGGGAAGGGGATTCCCTCAGATTCAGCGATCCGCCGATGACTTTTGCCTTATACATTATCAAAACCTCGCTCCCCTCGAATACGGGATTCCACAACCCGATCTGATTCCAACCGCCGGAAATCGTCTTGCCTCTGAAATTTGAGGTACAGACATAACCACGGGAGGCAGAAGAATGAATTGCGCCGTCCCCGAAGTTGTACCTTTCAGCCTCAGATAGCCCGGACAGTTCGCACATTTGTTTCCCGCTCAATCCGGTATAAATTCCGATATGAGATGCGTTCCCAAGGCCGTCAGGCTTATACTTTTCCGGTTCCCGTCCGTCATGCTCAAGGATAAACAGGAAAGCCCCCGGAGGAACCTGCCCGTATTTCTTCCGGCATTCTTCAGGGGTTCCCGTCCATCCGTCATGATACACTTCACGGAACCACGCATTACTGCCCGGAAGGTTTTTCCTGATTCCGCAGTACGAGAGAACCTTTTCAACGAACGCCTGACAGTCCATCCTTGAATACGGTGTTCCGAGGTATCTACACCCCGCCCGTGCAACCTCTGCCGCAATGCTCATTCCTGTTCTTTTTCCTGCCTCTTAAGTTCGAGAATCTGCCTCTGAATCTCCCGCCGCCTCGCCAAATCCATAGCGTTATCAGCGGGAATCTCATCAAGTGCCGCCTTCAGGTCTTCGATTGTCATGCTCTCGCCTCCTTACTTAATAAAAATGGATTTGACATAAACAACATCAATGTTTACCGTTACGCTTCTTTCAGCGTTCGTTGTATTGTGAACAACAGCAACCGTATTTGATCCTGTAGTGGTCGGAAGCACTCTCGCAAGATATGCAAGATGCGTGGAAGTCCTGAAAGAGCAAATCGCCAAGGGGCTGTATCCGGTCGGCGTTGACATCCCCAACGCAGTGGCAGAAATGTTAGTATAACTGTTTGCCGCTACGGTTACCGTTGCCGCATAGTTTTTGATAATAAACAGGTCAGTCAGGTTTGTTTCAAGCGTTGTAACCCTCGAAGCCTTTGGCGCACCGATGTT
>JAEIGA010006902.1_pt1 | contig 17261 bp, 12 predicted proteins | sample 9270691 | NCBI WGS metagenome assembly JAEIGA01 (sample SAMN17057246, study PRJNA624740) | gut metagenome | biome: biome; isolation source: fecal sample | host: Bos grunniens | place: China: Xizang | collected 2019 | reverse complement strand
TTAGAGCACTACACTGATAATGTAGGGGTCAGCAGTTCAAGTCTGCTCGGGACTACCAAGCATGGGGGTATAGCTCAGTTGGCTAGAGCACCTGCTTTGCAAGCAGGGGGTCGTCGGTTCGACTCCGACTATCTCCACCAAAGGATGACGAACTCGTCATCCTTTTTTTGTGTATCCCCCTTTCTCTCTATTCGAAATAAATACTTATATTAGCGTTCGAATCATTTACTAATCAGAAATTCAGATGAAGAAATTCCTATCAGTAGCCATCTTGCTTGCCCTGATATCTATCGGTTTGCAGGCAAAAGTAAAGGGCAAGGTCTTGAACGATCTCCGTATTGAGGTCAGTGCGGATACTCCGGGAACTTATGCGTTGATTTATGAGGCAGCTCCAGGCAAGCCTTTGGCAATGTATGCTCCTGTCTGTACGCTTGAAGTTGACAAGGTCGCTTATTATGATGACCTGATAGCCAGCAATATAGCTCCATCGGGTGCCAAGGCTATAGGCGTGTATGATCTTGACGGAAAGCGTCATGGCTCCATCAGACTTTCATCTTTGAAATCCAAGTCCAGAAAGGCTCCTCTGTACACCTTCGGCGTTCTTACTGATGTGCATTTCGGTGTTCCTAAGATAGATCCTGAGTCAGACTTCAGCAGAGCATTGGATTTCTTCCATGCTGAAGGTGCAGAGATGGTATGTATCTGCGGAGATATCAGCGAGTACGGTACTGAAGAGGAATTCACAGCCTTCAAGGAGCGTGCATCTAAGTCAAAGATACCTGTCTATACCACTACCGGTAACCATGATTGTACAAGAAAGGGAATCAAGCCTGAGGTATGGGAGAAGTATACAGGTAATCCACTCGTGTTTGAAAAGTCTGTCGAGTCTGATGGCAGGACAGATCATTTCCTCTTCCTGGGAATGGAACGCTGGAATTTCGAGAAAGCTTATCTGGATGAGCATCTCGATTGGCTTGAGTCAAAGCTTGAGGAGTATAAGGGCGAAAGATGCTTTGTGATCACTCATCTTTTCTTCCCTGAGAGAGCAGGTAATCTTAATGGAATTTACCCACCGAAGAACTGGCTCAGGGGCCCGCAGCTGGAGAGACTCGAGGGCATGTGCAGGAAGTACGTGAATACCATGTGGTTCAGCGGTCACTCTCATTGGGAGTGGCAGCTCCAGAAATATCAGGAAACAGCCAACGTTCATAGAGAGTACGAGGAAGGCAAGCCTGCGTCGGGTTGGGCTGTGCACGTGCCTGGTTGCGGATGTCCTATCACATCCGACGGTACGACCAGAGTGAACAACCCGCCGTCATCGGAAGGCGCCTTGATACAGGTCCATAAGGACCATGTCACTCTTATTGGTGTGGACCTGAAGAATGGCAGATATTTGCCGATAGCTACATATCATCTTGTAACGCCTTAAGTTACAAGATGATAGTGCCTGATCTTCGAGTGAAGAATCTCTCCTTCAGTCAATCGGTTACAGCGTCTGTCCGTCGATGAATTCGCGCAGTATCGATGTCGGAGGGATGGCTGCAATCTCCGCAGGGGACAGAGCTATGATGTAGGACAGGAACTTGAGCATCCTTATCGCTTCAGGGTATGCCGGAGATGAAGGGAGGATACGTCTCAGAAGCGGTTCGGCGTAGTATTTAAGCACAGGAAGTTCGAAAATATGCGCTGAATTGAAGACCGCATCCGCGTTCTCCTGAAACGGGAATATGTTTCTGTTTTCACCTCTCCTGACGCTCTGCCACATCATCAGAGTATTCTCAGGCTTGATTCCTCTTGTGCGGTTGTCGCGTATCATTCGCCTGAGCATCCTGTTGTCGGATGTGGATATGTTGTTGTTCTCGTCAAGGGAGAGTGATGTCAATGCAGAGGCATATACGCGGAATACCTTGGAATTGTCCACTCCCGGTATCATGGCAGGATTGAGGGCGTGGATACCCTCCATGATCAGGATGTCCTTATCGTGGAGCTGCATGAAATTACCGTTGAAAACGCGTTTCCCTTGCTTGAAGTCGAACTTAGGAATCTCCACTTCCTTGCCTGCAAGCAGGTCGTTCAGCTGCTGTCCGAGGAAGGCGAGGTCCATTGCTTCGAGAGCTTCGAAATCATATTCGCCGTTCTGGTCGCGAGGGGTGAACTCCCTGTCCACGAAGTAGTTGTCAAGCTCGATGACCTTCGGATTGAGTCCGAGAATGCGGCATTGGAGGGCGAGGCGCTTTGATGTTGAAGTCTTGCCGCTGCTCGACGGTCCTGCGATGAATACGATCTTTACAGAGCCGCGGCGTTCATATATCTGGTCAGCAATTGCCGCATATTTGCGTTCATGCAGGGCTTCGGAGAGATTGATCAGATCTGTCACCCTGCCTTCCCTGACGACCTTGTTCAAAGCTCCGACTCCTTTTACGCCCATTATCGAGCACCAGTCGGAATGTTCCTTCAGAGCGGTCGCAAGTTTGGACTGACGTTTCATAGGAAGGACCTTGTCGCTGCAGCCGTCCATAGGATACTGCAGGCAGAATCCGTCATTGAAGCCCATGATGTCGAATGTGTCCAGACCTCCTGTCGTCGGGGTCAGTGGTCCATAGAAGGTATCTGCCTTTCCGTCAAGGAAATATACGCTGTAAGTGAAACGCTCAAGGCTGTGCATGAGATGCACTTTCTCTGTCTGATTCTTTGCAGAATAAAGTTTGCTGGCTTCCTCGAAGCTCATCTTCACTTTGCTGAAAGGAAGGTCTGCCGCTATTATCTCCCTCATCCTGTTCTTGAGGGTCTCAAGCTCTTCATCTGTCGCGAAATATACGTCAGGTCTTCCGTCCTCAAGGGGAGCTGCCTCGCGGATCTCGCAATACAGGCCGCTTGGAAGCGAGTAGTCTATGGCAAGGATCTTTTCTGGAAACAGCTCGCTTACGGCGTTCTGGAGCACGAAGCAGAGGGAGCGTATGTATGTACGCCTTCCGTCCGGGTGCTCATAACCGATGAAGCGGATATTGTGCTGCTGCATGATCCTGTAGTCCAGTCCCTTGAGCTTGTTGTCCACCAAGGCTGCAAGAAAATCCGCGTTGCCGTCGAGGGTCTCCGACAGCTCTTTCAGTGTTATGCCAGGAGGAACTTTCTTATAGTCCCTGTCGTTTTCGCAAAAGATTCTAATGTCTTCCATATCAGAGTATTTCTTTTAGGAAAGGTCCGGTTACAGAATCCGGATCGTCCGCAAGTTTCTCAGGTGTGCCCTGAGCAACTATCAGACCTCCCTTCTTACCGCCTTCCGGTCCCATGTCGAATATATAATCGACGCTCTTGAGCACGTCGAGATTGTGTTCTATGATTATTACGGTGTTGCCTTGTTCCACAAGCTGTCTGAGCACGTCGAGGAGTACCTTGATGTCGTCGAAGTGAAGTCCTGTGGTAGGCTCGTCAAGTATGTAAAGGGTGTTGCCTGTGCCCTTTCTTGCAAGTTCTGCTGCCAGTTTCATTCTCTGGCTCTCGCCTCCCGAGAGGGTCACGGCAGACTGTCCCAGCTGCACATATCCCAGTCCTACATCGACCAGGGCCTTGAGCTTCTGAGCGATGGACGGTATGTTGCTGAAGAATTCATATGCCTCGCTTATAGGCATTTCAAGTACATCGTTGATGTTCTTTCCCTTGTATTTCACGGCGAGGGTGTCGTTCCTGTAGCGCCGTCCGCGGCACTCGTTGCACACGACGTTTACTGAAGGAAGGAAGTTCATCTCAATGACCTTGATGCCGGCGCCCTTGCACTCCTCGCATCTTCCGCCGGGTACATTGAATGAGAATCTACCTGCCTTGAAGCCTCGTACCTTCGCGTCCGGAGTGGCCTCGAAGAGGTTGCGTATGTCGTTGAAGACCCCGGTGAATGTCGCAGGGTTGCTTCGCGGCGTGCGGCCTATAGGGCTCTGGTCTATTTCTATGAGCTTGTCGATGTTGTCTATGCCCAGTATCTCGTCGTAGGGGAGTGGCTGCATCTTGGCGTTGTAGAAATGGTTCTTCAGCACAGGCATGAGCGTCTCGTTGATGAGAGACGATTTTCCGCTGCCGCTGACTCCACTGATGCCGATGAACATGCCCAGAGGGAAATCAATATCTACATTCTTGAGGTTGTTGCCCCTTGCGCCCCTGATGCCGAGGGTCTGGCCGTTGCCCTTCCTGCGCTCAGCGGGCACTTCGATGGACTTTCTGCCGAGGAGGTAGTCAAGGGTCGTGGATGCGCCGCCCTCGATCTCCGAAACCGGACCGTTGTAGCAGATCCTGCCGCCTTCTTCTCCCGCTCCCGGGCCTACATCCACCAGCCAGTCGGCTGCCATCATGGTCTCAGCGTCATGTTCCACCACCATTACCGAATTGCCCTCGTCGCGCAGCTTCTTCAGCGATGCGATGAGCTTGCGGTTGTCCCTCTGATGCAGACCTATGCTCGGCTCGTCAAGTATGTAAAGTACATTGACCAGCTTCGAGCCTATCTGCGTCGCGAGACGGATTCTCTGGCTCTCTCCTCCTGAGAGTGAGGCAGTTGCGCGGTCGAGAGACAGGTATTCAAGACCTACGTCCATAAGGAAGGATACCCTGTCCTTCAGCTCCTTGAGTATGTCGCGGGCGATGGCGCTTTCCCTTTTCCCGAAGACATTGTCCAGCGTTCCGAACCATTCCTGCAGCTGTCCTATCTCCATGGCTGCGACTTCCGATATGGTCTTGCCGTCTATTTTGAAATAGGTGGTCTCCTTGTTCAGTCTCGTTCCCTGACATATAGGACAGGTGATCTTTTCGTGTATGTCTCCGACTATGCCCGGGAATGCGACCATCTCGGAAGAACTTCCTTCACCGACTCTGAACAGCTCGTCTGAGCCGAATACTATCAGTGAGATGATTTCGTCAGGCAGCTCGTCTATAGGGTCATATAGAGAGAAACTGTATTTCCTTGCTATTGAACGTATTATGTCGAATTTCTTTGTCTCGCGTATCTTGCCGAGCGGGATTATGCCACCGTCTGCGATAGAGACGCTCCGGTCCGGTATGACCGTGTCGATATTCACATCCACGATGATGCCGAGACCCTTGCAGTGCGGGCAGTAGCCCTGGGGAGAATTGAATGAGAAGGAATGCGGGGCAGGCTCGGGGAGCGAGATTCCTGTGTCCGGGCATACGAGGTGCTTGGAGTAGTGGCTCACGGCTCCGCTCTCCATGTCCATTATGGCAATGGAACCCTTTCCGTGGTTCAATGCCGACATTACGGATGACTTTATTCTCTTCTCGTCCTTTGCCGATGGCTTGAGACGGTCGACGACCAGCTCTATGAAATGCGGTCTGTATCTGTCCAGTGCCGTAACCTCGTTGAGCTCATGAAGCTCTCCGTCTATGCGTACCTGCGTATAGCCTTTCTTGCGAAGCTGTTCCAGCAGCTCCTTGTAATGGCCCTTTCTTCCTCTGACCATAGGAGACAGGAGGTAGCATTTCCGGTCCCTGTAGTTCTCCATGATCAGATTGACTATCTGTTCGTCGCTGTATCTTACCATTTCCGCCCCTGTCTCAGGCGAGTAGGCTTTCGAAGCCTTCGCATAAAGAAGACGGAGGAAATCGTATATCTCTGTGATTGTACCCACGGTCGAACGCGGGTTGTTGCCCGTGGTCTTCTGCTCTATCGCAATTATGGGACTTAAGCCGTTTATCGACTCGATCTCAGGCTTTTCAAGTATGCCCATGAAGTGCTTGGCATATGTGGAAAGAGTGTCCATGTACCTTCTCTGGCCCTCCGCATAGATCGTGTCGAAGGCCAGCGAAGACTTGCCGCTTCCGCTGAGGCCGGTGATGACGACGAATTCACCGCGTGGTATGGCCAGATTGACGCCTTTGAGATTGTGCGCCTTGGCACCCTGTATCTCTATATAGTCTTTCTCCTTCATAAGGACAAGGGTGTATGGTTCTATTCTTCGTTCGGCTCGTTGAACGGCATGAGGAAAGGATTGGTCATGCGTTCGGTGGCTATGTCGGTCATAGGGCCATGGCCGGTCACGACATTGATGTCTCCGTCCAGGGGCATGAGCTTTTCAAAGATGCTCTTCATGAGCTGGTCGTAGTCGCCGCCCGGATGGTCGGTACGTCCTATCGCGCCGGCAAAGAGCGTGTCACCGCAGAAAATGAGCTTTTCCGTTCTCTCGAGGTAGCATACTCCGCCCATTGTGTGTCCGGGCGTTTCAAGCACTTCGAAGCGGAGAGAGCCCACTTCGACGGTATCGCCTTCCTTCACAGGGTAGAATCTGCCCGGCAGCGCCGCATCTCCTATGCGCTTGATCATAGGGAAGGTCTCGGGAAGAGGAAGGCCAAAGGTCCTGCATATGTACGGGTTGGTCTCCTCCAGCGTCGAAAGTTCCTTCAGATGGGCATATACCGGTATGCCGTATTCCCGGGAGAGGGAGGACATGCCGTAGATATGGTCGAAATGACAGTGCGTCAGCATGATGCACACAGGCTTGAGACCCTTTGATTCCACCAGCGAAAGGAGTTCGCTGCGCTCGCTTTCCGATGTGAAGCACGGGTCGGTGAATGCGCAGTTTCCGTCCTCGTCCCAAACTACGCTGCAGCGGGTCTGCAAGGCGTTGAATATAAAATGTTCAGTTCTGATCATTCAAAAAATTGTTAAAACATACAAAAATAAGAAAAGGTTTGTTATTTTTGTGAAATATTGCGGATAAAGTGAAAATTTAAATACAGGATATATGCATATTGCAATTGCAGGAAATATAGGCAGCGGCAAGACCACTCTTACAAAGATGCTTGCTGCTCATTATGGATGGACACCGAAATTCGAATCAGTGGATTATAATCCGTATCTTGCTGATTTCTATGAAGATATGGAAAGATGGTCTTTCAACCTTCAGGTGTACTTCCTCAATAAGAGATTCAAGGATGTAGTCGATATATCGAAGGAGAATGATATCATCATTCAGGACCGTACGATATATGAGGATGCAAGGATCTTTGCTCCCAACCTCCACGGCATGGGACTCATGAGCACAAGGGATTTCGAGAACTATTCGGACCTTTTCGACCTTATGATGTCGCTGGTGAATCCACCTGACCTGCTTATTTATCTGAGAAGCTCGATTCCTAACCTCATCGGCCAGATCCAGAAGAGAGGCCGTGAATACGAAAAGAGCATCAGAATAGACTATATCACCGGATTGAACGAGCGTTACGAGAACTGGATCAAGGATTACAAGCACAATCTGCTCATTCTTGATGTCGACCGTATCAAGTTCGAGAACCGACCTGAGGACTTCCAGGAGGTGACAGACAAGATTGATGCGGAGCTTTTCGGCTTGTTCAGAGGTGAATGACGAAACTAAAACCTAAAAACAGACATTACATTATGGCAGAAAAAATTACAATCATTGACTTCGTAGAGAAATACGTAGCCAAGTTTGCAAAGAACCCATTTATCTGGGAGAAGAACCTGGATACCAATAAGTGGGAGCCTACAACTTATGAGGAAACCTTGGCAAAGGCGAAGCGTATTGCCGCAGGTCTCATGGCCCTTGGAGTACAGAAAGGTGAGAAGGTGTCATACCTCAGCGAAGGTCGTGACATGTGGATCATCGGCGAGTTAGGCGTTCTTTATGCTGGTGCAGTCAATGTACCTCTCTCTATCAAGTTGGGAGAAGCTAATGATTTGGTGTTCAGAGTGAAACACTCAGATTCCAAGTATATAATCACATCAAAGTTCCAGCTTCCTAAAATCAGGGCTATCCTTCCGGAGTGTCCGATGGTGGAGAAGGTCATCATCTTCGACCAGATAGATGATATGAAGGAGAATGAGATGTATATCGGAGAAATCATCGAGATGGGAGATAAGTTCCTCGCCGAGCATGAGGAGATGTTCATCCAGCGCTACAAGTCTGTAGGACCTGATGATTATGCGAACATCAGCTATACATCGGGAACGACCGCAGACCCTAAGGGTATTCTTCTTACTCACAGGAATTATACTGCAAACGTCGAGCAGGCTCACTCTGTGATCGGAGTGACTCCTGAGGACAGGATGCTCATCATCCTTCCGCTTGACCACTGCTTTGCACATGTTGCAGGATTCTATACAATGATGTCATATGGAGCTTCTCTCGGTATGGTTCCGTCAGGAAAGTCCGGCAAGGAAGCGCTCCGTAACATCCCGACAAGTATCAAGGAACTCAAGCCGAGCGTGATGCTTTCGGTTCCTACTCTTGCAAAGAGCTTCAAGAAGAATATCGAGACCACTATTGCGAAGAAGGGTCCGTTCGTGGAGAAGCTATATAATTTCGCTCTCAAGAACGCAATCGCGTACAACAAGGAAGGATATAACAAGGGAACAGACTTTGTGGATATTTTCCGTAAGCCGCTCATCGGTCTTTTCGACAAGATCATCTTCAAGGCAGTACGTGAGGGACTCGGTGGAAATATGAAGTTCTTCGTCGGCGGCGGTGCCCTTCTTGATATTGACCTTCAGAGATATTACTACGCTATCGGTATTCCTATGTACCAGGGCTACGGCCTTTCGGAGGCGACACCTATCATTTCTGCGAACTCTCCTGCAAAGCACATCTTCGGGTCGTCAGGTAAGGTTGTATCTCCGATGGAGATCAAGATTCTTGATGCTGATGGCGTAGAGCAGCCGTTCGGAGTCAAGGGTGAGATCTGCATCAAGGGTGAGAATGTCATGGCAGGTTATTGGAAGAACCCTACCTCTACTGCCAATACGATAGTTGACGGATGGCTTCACACAGGTGACATGGGTTATATGCGTGATGCCGAGATGCTTTATGTTGTGGGACGATTCAAGTCTCTGCTCATCGCGGCAGACGGCGAGAAATATTCACCGGAGGGAATTGAGGAAAACCTCGTTGAAAGCTCTAAATACATCGATGGAGCTCTCCTGCACAACAGCCAGGATCCTTATACAATCGCCCTGATCACTCCAAACAAGGAGGCTCTCAAGGCTTATGCCAAGGAGCAGGGTCTTGATCCTGAGTCTAAGGAGGCTAAGGTGAAGATGCTCGAACTCCTTCAGGATGAGGTTAATATGTACCGTAAGGGCGGAAGGCTCTATGGCGCATTCCCGGAGAGATGGCTCCCTGCGGCAGTATGTGTACTTCCTGAGCCTTGGACAGAGCAGAACCACTTCCTCAACAGCTCGATGAAGGTCGTGCGCGGCAGAGTGGAGGAGGCTTACAAGGCCAATATGGACTTCGCCTATACCCCTGAGGGAAAGAACATCGTCAACGATATGAATCTTGCATCCCTTTAATAATCAGACAATATCATGAAAAGAATTTTCACTGCAGTGCTGATGACCCTGGCTATCGCGGCTCTCAGCATTTCCTGCTCGCAGCAGCAGGGCCTTTATCCACGTCAGAAGAAGTCTGTCCGTATCGTTTCCTATAATGTGGGAATCTTCGGCAAATGGGATCTTTCTTCTGAGGCATACACTGCTGGCCTCATGCATGAACTCAATCCGGATGTCATCGCACTTCAGGAGCTTGACAGCTGCACTACCCGTAAGGGTGTGGATCTTTATCAGGCTAAGAAATTCGCGGAGGAGATGGGTCCTCAGTGGGATTTCACATATGCTTCTGCCCTTGAGTCGTATAAGGATGGATCATATGGAATCGGTCTGGTATGGAATACCGATGTGCGCAATGCAGTGAAGACTTTCAAGGTGATGCTTCCTAAGGGAGAGGCACGCGAGACAAGGGCGCTCGATGTGGTCGAGTATGAGGACATGGTTGTAGCAAGCACGCATCTCAACGGCCATGCATCTTCTCTCCAGCCTTCTGTGGAAATCATCACAGATACCCTCAAGGCTCTTTACGGAGCAGGAGACAAGCCTGTATTCCTTTGCGGCGACTTCAATGCAAGGCCGGACAATCCTTCCATCTGCTTCATGCGCGAGAACTGGAACATCCTTACTCCTGAGGGAGCTACAGGCGTAGGCGGAAAGAACAGAGGCGTCGTTCCTGCACCTCAGACAATAGAGGAAGTCCAGGGTGGATGTATAGACTATATCATGTGTCTTAAGAATAATGCCAAGGTGGAACTTGTTGATGCTCAGATTTGTTTCAGATTTGAGACAGGTGACGTCTTCGAGTCAAGCGACCATCTTCCAGTCTTCGCTGATGTACGTTTCTAGAAGAACATTAAAACAAATATCATGAAAAAAATTCTTTCAATTTTGATGGCGGGATTTGTAATCGCCGCTTTCAGTACATCTTGCAGCCAGGGACTCTATCCTAAGAAGAAGGGTGTTCTCCGAGTTGCCTCATATAATGTCGGAGTCTTCGCGAAATGGGATGGCTCAGGCATCGCATTCACAGCAGACCTTATGAAGGAGCTTGATGCGGATATCATCGGAATGCAGGAGCTTGACAGCTGTGCGAACCGTACAGGAAATGTATATCAGATCGAGGCTTTCGCGGCTGAGATGGGACCTGACTGGGGTTATACCTATGCTCCAGCGCTCAAACCTTTCCAGGGTGGCGCATATGGCGTGGGTCAGACTTGGGACGGTACGAAGAGAGAGGTCGTGAAGTCATTCAATCTGGTGCTTCCTAAGGGTAAGGGTTCTGAGACAAGAGCACTTGCAGTAGTCGAGTATGAGGATCTGGTATTTGCAAGCACTCACCTTGACCACAGGAATGATTCTTCACAACTTGCTCAGGCAGTTCTCGTTACAGAGACTCTTGAGGGACTCTATGGCGCCGGCAGCAAGCCTGTGATCCTTGTAGGCGACTTCAATGCTTATCCGGACAGCCAGACAATCACATATTGCCGTGAGCACTGGGATGTCCTGAATGATGTAAGCAAGACAACATATCCTAAATGGAAGGAAATCAAGGCGATGGAGGTAAAGCCTCAGACTATCGCAGAGACTCCGGGCTTCTGTATCGACTATATCATGGTTCTCAAGAACAGCGCAAAGTATGAGCTTGTCAAGATAGACACATGCGTTCCGTTCGAGGCCGGTGATGTCTTCCAGTCAAGCGACCACCTTCCGGTATATGCGGATCTGATCCTCAAATAAAGAATCTGCACTTCAGATATAAGGAGAGTGACTGAATCAGTCGCTCTCCTTTGTCTTTATATAGTCATTGTCTTTGGCGGATTGTCCTTGAGCCTGAGTCCGACGATGTTCCAGTCGGTGAGCTCCCAGATGCTCTCAAAGAAATCAGCCCTTCTGTTGCGATGGTCGATGTAATATGCGTGCTCCCATACATCGATGGCCATCAAGGGTTTGAGACCCTTTTTCATCGGATTGCCGGCATTGCTTTCCGATGTGATATGCAGCCTGCCTTCCTGGTCCTCTGCCAGCCAGACCCATCCTGACCCAAAGAGAGATAATGTAGCAATCTTCATTTCCTCCTTGAAATTTTCTGCCGATCCGAAATCGTCTGCGATTGCTTGCTCCAGATCCTCAGGCATCTTCACTGGCTCAGGAGTCAGAGTGTTAAAAAAGAATACATGATTCCAGACTTGAGCGGCATTGTTGAATATGGCTCCATCTGCCTTGACGATGATGTCTTCGAGAGACATGCTTTCATAAGGCGTGTCCTTGATCAGGCTGTTGAGCTTGTCAACATAAGCTTTCGCATGTTTTCCATAATGATATCCGATGGTCTCCTGACTCATCATTGGTTCCAATGCATCAGCAGCATATGGGAGCGGGGGTAATGTGTGGATCATAATCTCATTGTTTAAATCTGTCCGGATCACATATCAATTATCAGACCCTTTCGAGTTTGTAATAATATGCCTGAAGATTACATAATTCTCCTAAAGGTCGTATTTTTGATGTAATCAGATATCTAAGTATGGTTTTTGATTGTCTTTTGGGCGTATTTTTAGAAAAACTTATAAACTGAAAGAAATGAATGAACTGACCAAAATCAGTATAAGCCGCTTTCAGCAGGAGCTGTATGGTGAGGAGCAGATAAGTCTGGATGATGATATTTGTGTGGTGAATATAAAAGGCAGGGCACGGGCTACAAGGATGAATTTCCCTTTCCGTTTTGACGGCATCCTGCTCATATGGTGCATTGAGGGCGAGCTGAGCGTCTCTGTTGATCTTGCCGAGTATGGACTTAATGACAATACCCTGTTTCTTTGCCTCCCGGGAAACATCCTGAAACTCAATCAGGTCGAGGGTGATGAATCACGTCTTCACTATGTATGCATGGCTATTTCCAAGGAATTCGTGTCAAGCCAGAAGATGGATATGAGCAAGGTGTTTTCGACCGGGCTGTCGCTTCTGGACGATCCCCGTCTGAAGATCAGTGACACGGAAGCTGCTTTCATGGCGACGCACCTCGAGACTATGGGTGACATAGCCCGTTCGGAGCTTCAGCATAAGAGAGAATGCATGAGGGCGTTATGGACCTCGATGCTGTATATCATCGCAAGCGTGCTGGACAGCAGAAAGACGGAGGTGCCTGAAGTGCGCTTGTCCGGCAGTCGCAGCCGTGTGCTTTTCGAACAGTTCATGGAGCTGGTGAGCAAGTGTCATGACAGGCATAGGAATGTGGGATTTTATGCCGACAAGCTTTGCCTGACGCCGAAGTATCTGTCAAAGCTGATCAAGAATGCGACCGGACGTTCGGCTCCGGAGTGGATCGATGCATATGTGATTCTTGAAGCCAAGAATCTGCTCAAGTACTCAGATTGCACCATCAAGGAGATTGTCTATAAGCTTAATTTCCCTAATCAATCCGTGTTCTACAAATTCTTCAAGGCCCGCACTGGCATGACCCCAAGCGAGTACCGCAAATCATAGCGGATATTCTCGAAAAAGTGCTATCTTTGCGCTTCTGTGCTATTGACAACCGTCATATCAATCTTATTGTCTGCCGCGGTTCCGGACGTGGAGATTACGGATACGTTGGCTGAAGCCTATGTGGAGACATCCGTCAAGCAGGTGCTTCCTTTGGAAAGGCTGGCGTCTCCGGTGTCTGTCGTATATCTCAAGGAACTTCAGGAGCGTGGCATCGATTCCCCGAAGAAACTCTCGTCCATCGTCCCGAACCTCCATATCCCGGATTACGGATCTTCAATGACTTCTTCCATTTATCTGCGCGGTTTCGGGTCGAGAATGGAAAATCCGGTTCTGGGACTCTATATTGACGATGTTCCTGTGCTCAACAAGAATGCATATGATCTGGAAATGCTCGATATCCGACGCGCCGACCTTTTCCGTGGGCCTCAGGGAACGGTCTATGGGCGAAATTCGATGTGCGGAGTACTGGCTTTGAGTACACTTTCTCCGTCGGCTTACAGCGGTCTGCGGGCGGCATTGGAATATGGCTCGGCTAACTCATTCATGGCGCGAGCTTCGATATATGGCAGACGAAATGATGGCCTGGCTCTGGGTGGAGGTGTCAGCGTACGACATAGCGACGGCTTTTATACCAATGACCTGACCGGGCAGAAATGTGATGCCTACGATGCCGTAAATCTCAGGTTCAGGGCAGAGAAAGCCCTCAGAAGCGATCTCTGTTTCGAGAATATTCTGTCTGCCGGTGCACTCGTTCAAGGAGGATGGCCATACAGGTTCTATGACCCTCGGACCGGAGTGTTGCATCCGACTTCGTATAACGATCCGAGTTCGTATAGAAGGTTTAATCTGACAGAGTCTGTCAAACTCAGATATGAGGCTGCATCATATACCTTGAACAGTATATCTGCGCTTCAACTGTTGTTCGACAGGATGGATATGGATCAGGATTTTACTCCGAGGTCGATGTTTACCTTGTCTCAGATTCAGCGCGAAGGTGCTCTTACCCAGGAGTTTGTGCTTCGGCCAAAGGAGAGCTGGAGGACCTCATGGTGGGATTGGCAGAGCGGTGCATTCGCATTTTATAAGTATAACAGGATGTCCGCTCCTGTGAATTTCAAACGTGACGGTATCGACGATCTGATTCTTGGCAATGCCAATGCAAATATTCCTGAGGATATCGCCGGCGGATGGGAGAAGCCTCTGGCTATAAAGGAGGATACTTTCCCTATCAACAGCGAGTTCGGAATACATACTTATGGCGCGGCTTTGTACCATGAGTCGTATTTTACCTTCGGTAAGTGGCTTTTTACAGCGGGCCTCAGATTGGATTATGAAGGTAATTCCATGAAGTACTGCAGCGATGCTTCCATAAACTACAAATTTCAGCCGACGATGGCGGATTGGAAGCGGTATGTTACTGAGTATCAGGGCCGTGTGGCCAATCAATATGTGGAGTTCCTGCCGAAGTTATCGGCCTTATATTCGGATAAGCTGGCTTCGGGAACAAAGGCTGCGTTCTTCGCGACGGTGTCCAAGGGATATAGAAGCGGCGGATTCAATACCCAGATATTCTCCGATATTCTTCAGAACCTCATGATGAACGGACTCATGGCCGATCTCGGCGTTTATCTGGATGATCCCGGGGTCGCAGTCACAGCCGAAAATACTGCTTATCGTCCGGAAAAAAGCTGGAATTATGAATTGGGAGGAAATATAGATGTGAAGAAAGGCGGCCATAGGCTGAATGCATCGGCATCCCTATTCTACATCGCTTGTCGCGACCAGCAGATAACTCTGTTCCCTCCGGGAAAGTCTACTGGCAGGATGATGGCCAATGTCGGACGTTCGCGTAGTGCGGGAGTTGAGCTGGCCACTTCATACCAGGTCAGGGATTTTTCTCTCACCGCGGCTTATGGCTATACGGATGCCCGCTTTACGGCGTATGACGATGGAAATAACGATTATAGCGGGAATCGTATCCCTTACTCTCCGGAGCATACCTTTAATGTCAGGGCCGGATACACTTTCGGCTTTGCGGGTCCTGTGGTGCGTTCGTTGGCCATAGCGGCAGATTGTACCGGAACAGGTCGCATCTGGTGGGATGAGGCGAATCAGCTTCTCGAGCCCGCTAGATTCTTTGTCGGGGCAGATGCTACCTTGGGCCTCGACTGGTTCGATCTCCGTTTCAGGATGGATAATATTAATTGTGAAGATTATAACGTGTTCTATTTCAAGTCTGTAGGAAATATGTTCTTCCAGCGTGGAAAGCCATTCAGATGGACTGTTGGAATAGCATTCAATATTTAGATTCTTATGAACAGATATATCGCATATGTTTTTGCAGCGTTGCTGCTGGTGGTTTCATGTCAGGAACCTCCGACCGTAATAACAGATCTCTCGCCAAGATATTCAGGCAAGATGACGGTTGTGTATGAAGGGGAGGACTTCGTCCAGGCAGGGATTTCAGTCAAGGCTGAAATGAGCGAAGATGGCAAGAAGATGGATCTGATGCTTGAAAAGGTAAAGTTCGTGCCGGCGATGCCTCTCAGGATAGATGTGACTATCATGAATATCCCTTTAGAAGATACGGCGGACGGAAGCGTCTCATTTTCAGCTGATGGGGTTGTTCCGTGGGCGATGGGAGGCCCGTATGATACCTATCGGGTGAATGACCTGACCGGTTACATCAAAGATGGCACCTTGGTATTCTCCCTGGATTTCTTCAATGTCAAGAAGAATGAAGGGTATCCGACTTCTTATTCCGGCGAAATAGTGACAAAGTAATCTGAGGCCAGAAACGGGTTTCAGATAACATATTGTCTGTCATGAGCGCTGTTTTACTATTTGTAAGTGTTATATCGCAGGATAAATGTTGATATTTGTAAAGATTTTTTGGAAATCTCTTTTAAATAGTTAACTTTGTCCAAGACATCAGAAAATTTTTTTTCGTGTCTATTTGTTAAGTTCGTTTTATATACGGCAGGGTTCCTTGGGGAGGGGACCCTGCTATTCTTATTATCCCCCAGTCACTTCGTGACAGCCCCCGGGGGCATGGGCGCCCTATCGCCCTTTCCGTATTTTGCTGTGCAAAACACCCGGGCCGGTCGCGGCGTCTGATGACGCCCACGCTTCGCTTTATAGGATGATTTTTCATTATTAGAAGGGGAAAAGGGTTGGTATTGAGATTTTTTTTGTATCTTCGAACGATTTTAGCAAAACTTTTAGCCAAACAATAATTATTAACATAAAATCTAACTAAAATGAACAAAAAAGCTAATGGTAATGTCTTTGCGATTGCGATCTGCTTCTTCCTTTTCGCAATGATCTCTTTCGTAACAGGACTTCAGAACCCAATGGGTCTCATCGCTAAGGCTCAGTTTGGAGCTACTAACGCAATGTCACAGCTCGGTAACCTTGCAAACTTCATCGCTTATGCCTTCATGGGTCTTCCTGCAGGTTTCCTTCTTAAGGGCAAGGGCTACAAGTTCAGTGCACTCGCTGCTGTAACTGTAGGTTTCGTAGGTGTAGGTATCTCATACCTTTCAGGCGTAATGGGAAGCTTCGTGGTTTACCTCCTCGGTGCTTTCGTTTCAGGTTTCTCAATGTGTATGCTCAACACAGTTGTAAACCCTATGCTCAACACACTCGGCGGTGGTGGAAACAAGGGTAACCAGCTCATCCAGTTCGCTGGCTCATGCAACTCGCTTTCAGCTACAATCGCTCCTGTATTCGCAGGTTACCTCATCGGTGAGATCACTGAGCAGACTCAGGTCGCTGACGTCAACCCAGCTCTCTTCATCGCTATGGCAATCTTCGCAGCAGCGTTCCTCATCATCTTCTTCTCGCATATTCCAGAGCCTGAGCTCGAGGCAGCTGCCGCTGCAGGTGAGCAGAAGCAGGAGGGTACTATGGACAGCATCAAGGGCGCTCTCTCGCACAAGAACCTCCTTTTCGGTATCATCGCCATCTTCCTTTATGTAGGTGTTGAGGTAGGTATTCCTAACGTTGCTAACCTTTATATGACTGACGTAAACGGTCTTAACATCGCAACAACAGTTGCCGGTACTCTCGTAGGTGCTTACTGGTTCCTCATGCTTATCGGCCGTCTCGTAGGTGGTGTAATCGGTGGAAAGGTATCAAGCCGCTCTATGATGGTTGTAGTTGCTTCTACTGCTATCGTTTTCCTCCTTTGCGCAATGTTCTTCCCTGAGACTGTGAAGATGAACTTCCTCGGTGCGAACGTTCCTGTAAGCATCGTATTCTTCGTTCTCTGCGGTCTTTGTACTTCAGTTATGTGGGGTGCAATCTTCAACCTTGCAGTAGAGGGACTCGGCAAGTACACTTCAATCGCTTCAGGCCTCTTCATGGTAATGGTCTGCGGTGGTGGTATCCTTCCATTCGTTCAGGGTGCTGTAGCTGACGTTACAGGTTACATCCA
>JAEIGA010006901.1_pt1 | contig 17262 bp, 17 predicted proteins | sample 9270691 | NCBI WGS metagenome assembly JAEIGA01 (sample SAMN17057246, study PRJNA624740) | gut metagenome | biome: biome; isolation source: fecal sample | host: Bos grunniens | place: China: Xizang | collected 2019 | reverse complement strand
TTATCACTTCTTTATTTTTTTGCTATAATGTTCCGCGATACGCGCCTGTGGTGAAATTGGCAGACACGCCAGATTTAGGTTCTGGTGAGAGATCGTGCAGGTTCAAGTCCTGTCAGGCGCACCAGAAAAAGGCTTCCCGTGATTATCACAGGAAGCCTTTTTAGTTGTTTATCCATTCGGTCAGCGGTTCCAAAGTGGCACAGGTAAAACAGCCAGTTTCTTACCTTTAAGTTTTGCGATGTTTTTCTTAAGAAACGGAACAACCGATCTCTTGTCTACGTTTTTCTCGATTTATAAAGCAATATCATTTAATTTTTAACTTTAAACTTATGATAGAATACGAACGGAAACACAATTTCAGTTGTGATTAAGGGAGATTTGAAATGGATAACAATAACAACATTAATAATTTTCAGCAGCCCGCAGAACCTCAGACCCAGCCCGTTCAGCAACCTGTTTATCAGCAGGCTCCACAGCCCACTTATCAGCAGGCACCTCAACCTGTTTATCAGCAGTATCCTCAATACCAGCAGGTTCCCGGTCAGTATGCTGCTCCTGTTTATCCTGTAGATCCTGTGTTGGGTACCCCTGTTCCCACAGAAGAAGAGCGCATCAAGAAAGAAAACAACAAAAAGGGTAATATCCTCTGTTTTATTTCGCTTGGCCTGATGCTCCTCCCGTATATTAGTACCGGAATTTTGGGTGGTATTGTCGAGAGCGTGGGCAGCATTGCTGACAGCTATGAATCAACATCAATAGTATCTACCATTTTTTCCACTATTGTGGGCGGATCTTATATCGGATCTTGGGTCTGTATGATCATTGCAAGAGTAAAGTATAAGAATACATTCTCTAAGGTTCTCATGTGGATTTATATCGGATTACTGATTGCGTCGGTAATCGCAGTTGTCATTCTGATAGCTATGTGCGCTTATATGTGCAGAGATTGTCAGGGTATGTAATAAATGCAAATTAATATTCCCTCGTTTACTTGGTCACCATACGGGTTAGCGGTAATTACTGCTGTTGTTGTGGGCTTTGTTGTTGCGCTCATATATATGCGCAAATTCGGAGTGGCAAAACAGACCATGATATACACCAGTTTACTCACACTAGTCTGTACACTGGTTACGTCGGTACTTGTAGTTATCAGAATTACACCTGATGGTTTGGAAATGGGTTTTTCAGGTCTTGGTGCTGCGGTCGGCCTGGTTGCAGGTATCTTTATTTCCGGATTGGTAATCAAAGACAAGCCTGACTATGTAATGGCATCTTTTGTAGCTTCTGCTCCGTTAATGTACGGACTCGCAAAGTTCGGATGTCTTTTTGCGGGATGCTGTCACGGAAAAGAATACACAGGTCCTATGGCGATTGTATATCACGGTGCCAATGCAGGTTCCTATTTCCCGACTCAGCTTATTGATATGGCATCTTTCATTATTGTGTTTGTCATTTCATCTATTCTTATTTTCAAATTGAAAAACAAGCTCAAGGCAATCTATATTACTTTCGCGATACTTATACCTGTCAGATATGCTTTGGAGTATCTTAAGTACTACCACGAAGGGCACATTATCGAATCCGGCCAGCTCAAAGTTCTCTTAGCCGGAGTTATTGCTGTCGGTCTTATATTTATTTGGCAGAAGGTTCTAAAAATCAAGTATCGTTGACACCATACAAACCCTTATTGTATATTATTTTAGGAATAAGGCTTTAACAATCGAGGGGTAGATTATGGCTATTTGGGATACACCAATGGAAAACAACGGGAAATACAGTCCTTCCCGTATTAAAAGATTCTCAGCTGACTCAGCCAAGTGTCCGAATTGTGCTTCAAATCTGACATACAATTTGGAGCATGAAGCTCTGTTGTGCAAAAACTGCGGCGGTCTTTTTGAACCTGAAACTCTGGACAAAGTCGGTTCATTCGGTTTTGCAACACCAGAGAAAAACTACGATGGCACAATCGAAGTCAGCAAAGATGACGAGAGCCGTCAGGAAGTAGTTTGTAATGCCTGTGGTGCTGAAATCATTACGGATAAAAACACCGCTTCAACATTCTGTGCCTTTTGCGGTTCACCTGCTTTGGTAACCAGAAGACTTACTCGTGAATTTAAACCAGACTACATCATTCCATTTAAGTTTGATAAGGAAAAAGCTATAAGCATCTTCGAAGAGCATTGTGCCGGAGTCGATCATCTTCCTAAGGACTTTAAATCAAAGAAGCTTCTTAACAAGATGACAGGTCTTTATGTTCCGACATGGGTTATTTCAACCGAAGTTGAAGTAAATGTTCAAGGAAGAGGCATGATGGGAAAAATGGCTGATGACGCCTATGCAGTAAACCATTCAGCCAATTCCAAGAATTACCAGCAACTGGTTTTCGGTAAGGTTAAGTTCAGACTTAAGAATGTTCCCTTCGATGGCGAGGTCAAAATTGCCAACCGTTTAATGGCTGCTGCCGAACCGTTCGATTTTTCTGAACTCGTCAAATTTAAGCCTGAATATTTACAGGGATTTTTCGCAGAAAAATATGATGAGCTTCCCATGGATATGACCGAAAGGATCTACAAGCGTCTGGATAAGTATTCTCTGGCTGTATGCGATGAAGTTTCTTTTGGATTTGATGATTTTGTGCCTGAATCCGGCGGAAGTATAACAAGGTATAACAATCAGGACATTAAATATACGCTTCTTCCTTGCTGGTTTTTAAGCTTTAATTACGATGGTAGGAATTACCAGTACATCGTTAACGGACAAACCGGTAAAGTATCAGGCGAATTTCCTTATGCAAAAGGCTGGGAAACAATAGAACGTGCAGGAAGAAAAGCAAGATTAGAAGCAGTCAGTTGGAATGTTGCTCTTCGTGCACTGATGTATTTAGCACCTGCAATTTTATTGGGAATTCTCAGAGGTGTTGCAGAGATCAGCAATTCATCTAAAGTCATGATGTTTATCTATGAACACCCGTTTGAATTGCTCATATTGGCAATCGCCATAGGTGGAGCTACTTATTTATGTGCTGAAATTCTTCCAAAGATAATGAGAGGCAGAGAAAAGCATGATCTTGAGATGCTCTCAAAATCCAGCCCGCACGAACTGGCGCCTGAACCCGGTGTCGAGCTCTATTATGACTCTTCATTTCCCATTACTGCTTATGAGACCACAAAGGATTTCGTCTCACTCGAAAAAGGCTGGAAATACGGCGAAGAAACGAATTTCGATTTCAGATCAGCAAAACCTGAAGCTGAAAAGCATAACGATGAAAACGCAACTGAATTCGAAAAGCAAGGTCACGGCCGCCTTATGCTGAGGTAAAGCAAATCAATTAAAAAGCTCTTCTTACCGAAGAGCTTTTCAATATATGGAATCAAGAAACATCTTATATGCTGTACGTGCAGTTTCTATGTTGTAACCTCGCAGCTGTGCAAGTTTATAGAACTCGTCTTCCCTGTCGTAATAGTCGTCCCTATTTCCACCTGAGAACGAAGCAATAAAAAGTTGCAAACAAGTATCAGCATCACGATCTAACGTGGCAACTATATCGTCAGCGCAGTCTGAATCTATTCCTGCCTCAAGAAGACGCTTATATATGTATTGCCTGCTCTCCTGTTTTTTCCCGGAACGGGCCGCAAGAACCTTACGCGAAGCACGCATATCATCGATATATCCGGTTGCAACCAAATGCTTTACTGCATCAGTTGCTACAGAATCTGAATACCCCTTCTGAATAAGGTAGATCCTTATCTTACCTGAAGAGTAAACTCCTGTACCGATATGCCTGATCGCGCAGGTTACGGCTTCCTTGGTCGAAGAATTATCAGACATCAATTCCTAAGATATCATCATCGGAATCATCTTCAGATTCCGGAACATCAACTTCACCGTCTAATACAACGTCAGAGTCATCATCTGCCGGCATATAAGAATCTCTGATCTTCTCTTCAATCTCTTCTCTGACATCAGGATGATCAATGAGAAACTGCTTAGCTGCATCTCTGCCCTGCGCAATCTTGGAGCCATTATATGCAAACCAGGATCCGCTCTTATCAATGATGTTGTTTTCAACACCCAAATCGATGATACAGCCTTCAGATGAAACACCCTTACCGTACATAATATCGAATTCAGCTTCCTTAAACGGCGGAGCAACCTTATTCTTTACAACCTTAACTCTTGTGTGGCTTCCGACTACGTCAGTTCCGTTACGGAGAGTCTCAACCTTTCTTACATCAAGACGAACAGAAGCATAGAACTTAAGAGCACGTCCGCCAGGTGTTGTCTCAGGGTTACCAAACATAACGCCAACCTTCTCACGAAGCTGGTTAATGAAGATGCAGATCGTATTTGACTTAGAAACAACAGGAGCAAGCTTTCTTAATGCCTGGCTCATGAGTCTTGCCTGGAGACCTACGTGGGAATCACCCATCTCGCCCTCGATTTCAGCTCTAGGTACGAGTGCAGCAACAGAGTCGATAACAACTACATCAATGCATCCGCTTCTGACGAGTGTCTCACAGATTTCCAATGCCTGCTCACCTGTATCAGGCTGTGACAAGAGAAGGTTATCTACATCAACACCGATATTACCTGCGTATACAGGATCTAATGCGTGCTCGGCATCGATAAATGCACATGTACCGCCCATCTTCTGAGCCTCTGCAACACAGTGGAGCGCAACAGTTGTCTTACCGGATGATTCAGGTCCATAGATCTCAATGATTCTTCCTCTGGGAAGTCCGCCGATACCTAAAGCGATATCAAGTGTCAAAGCACCTGTGGGGATAGTATCGATCTCAACCTGAGACTTATCACCAAGACGCATTACGGCACCCTGTCCGAACTGCTTCTCAATCTGAGCCATAGCAGCATCTAATGCTTTTCTTCTCTCATCCTTATCCTGAACCTGGGCAACTGAACCCTTAGCGGCATTCTTACTCTTAGCCATATTGTCCTCCCGAAAATTAAGTATTGAACATTTGTTCTTCATTTATGAGTTAATTCTATGTTTATGATACACTTTTGTCAACAAAAATAACCTTACAAATTCGAACAAAAACCGACAAGACCTATTAATGGGACACACTTTTTATCAACCCCTTGCAAATAAAGGCTCTTAACCTTTCGAAAGTGTACAAATCTCTTTCGTGAAAATATTAAACCGACAAGAACCGACAAAAAGGTGTATAAAAACGCTCTGCTTCCTATGTGTGAAAAAGGCATTTTTTCGCAAAAACCAGTAAAAATCATCTTCAAAATCCGTTTTCACGAAGAATTCATAAAATATTAATTGAGATAAGCATTCGTTCCTGGTTATTATTTTTTATCATAGGTTATAATCACTTACAGATATACTTTTGGAGGATTCCTTATGCAGACTGAAAAAATCAGTATTTATGCTGCCGGAGACGGAAGAGATAAAGCATTGGAGCTTACAGAAAAGGCCGGAGCATTTTGCGGGTTAGATAATAAATCAACTCTTAGGCTCAGATTACTCTCAGAAGAGATCATTGAACTTATCAGACCTTTCTCAAGTGAACTAAAAGGTGATTTCTGGTTGGAAACCAATGATGAGAATGTTGAGATACATTTAAAGACAAATATCCCTATGGATCTTCAGACCAGAAACGAGCTGTTATCCGTAGCTACTTCAGGCAAGAATTCTGCGGCTAAAGGACTTATCGGGAAAATCCGTGAAATGATCGCTCGTGTTACACTTCCCGATGATCCTGAAACAAAGGCTATGACTGACCAGGCTCTTGGTCTGATGGCTCTCGGCAGCCAGATGGGATCAAGCTATGGCAGTACATATTCCTGGTCTATGACGGCTTATGCCGAATCTATCAATAACTCCACTGTTTTTACAGACGAAGCAGCTGAAGCTATGGACGCTCTGGAAAAATCGATCGTTGCAAACATAGCAGATGAGGTAAAGGTCAACATCGTAGATTCAAATGTTGAAGTAGTTATCTATAAGGCAATTGGTTAAATTAATCACAACTTATAACAAAAGCACCTTGAAAGTTTCAAGGTGCTTTTCTATTTCATAGATAATTAATCTTGCAACATTATGAATTTAATGTCTGTGTCATCGATGTAAAGCAGATAACGAATCCTTCTGTTTCCTTTTTTATAACCTTCGCATATATACATTCATCGTTTTTGCGGAGCATTATATTCTGTTTTTCCTGCAGCTCAATATCAGGAACAAAGAACGCAAATCTACCGTTTTGAGAAACCTTTATAACACTGCCTTTATGAATTGTTTCTTCAACTTTTTTAGCTTCAAGAATATAGAAATCGTAACCGGTTTCTTCAGTCTTATCATTCCAGATAATCTCGCCTGACGAATCATCAATGCGCGAAATATCACCTATACCATCAATCTCATAATACTTCAGTTCTTCAGGTGATCCTTTGGGAAGAAAACTGCCCTCGGATTTAATCGTAAGATTATCGGAAATAAGTTTTCTGGTGTTATCGGTAATAAATACCTGCCCACCTATCGTAAGACTCTCAAGACGTCCCGCGATGTTTACTACAGAACCCATACAACCGTATTTCATCTTCTTTTCCGAACCGATATTTCCGACAACGGCTTTACCTGTATTGATTCCGATACCCATCTCAAATTCCGGGAAGCCGTTTTCTATATTCCATTCATTCACGCCCTTAAGTGCATTCTGCATTTCAACAGCACACTTCACGGCCATCGTTGCATGATCAGGAACATCTTTCGGTGCACCGAAAACAACAAATATACCATCGCCCAAAAATTCAATAAGGGTACCTTTATACTTATCAAAAACGGCAACCATTTTTTCAAAATAATGATTAAGAACCGTAATGAGGTCTTCAGCTGACAGTTGGGAACAGAGCGCAGTAAATCCTCTAAGATCGCTCATAAGGATAGTTACATCTTTAGTCATGCCGCCGCTCTTTTGTCCTTCCGCAGTTGTAAGAGCATAGTCAGCAATTTCCGGAGAAGTATATCTGACGAGAGCTGAATTAACTTTGAACAGTTGGGTAAGATTGGTAATTACTACAAGATATACAATCTGCTCGTTATTGTAGCAAGTCATCCTTACATGCAAATTACTGATCTCACCTTCGTTATTGACGTAATCAACAATTGCCTCATGAGAGGCTACTTTATTCATGACAGCGTCAATAAACAGCTGCATAAGATCATCGTTGACTTCCACATAAGGAACGGCATTCCAGATCTTTATACTGCTGTCTGAATTAACATCAAAAAGCTTTTCTGCCGAAGGATTGGCATACAACACCTCACCTGAAGACGAGATTATACAAACTGCGTCTTCAGTATTGGTAAAGAAGTATTGGGCCTGTTCGGGACTGATCATGCGTTGTAAATCTCGTACAATTCTTTACAAACATTGTAGTAATCATATGTGAGACTTCTGAGACGATATGACAAATGACGAAGGATCATCTCAACCTTAATAGGCATTATCTTAAACATGTTCTCGAGATCTTCTGCACGAATGATTTCAACATATGTTTCATCTGCTTCAGCAATAGCAGTAGCAGTTCTTGCTTCTTCAGAAATCATACCCATCTCGCCGAAGCAGGAAACAGGATATAGATCTGTAAGTTTATTCTGGCTGGCAGTCCCATAATTGGTGTAAACACCAACAACACCACCATGCAGCAGGTACATGCACTTACCTACTTCGCCCTGCTTAAAGATAACCGTTCCCTTATTGTATACTTCAACGATAGCACCGGAATCAGTAGCTTTGAAATCGTCACCGCGGAGTGCCTCAACACTGGGCTTGGAGATCTTATTCTTGTTTGCGTTATAAACACCGAAGAACTTCTTAAGCTTTGTAAGAACAGAATCACTCTTATCTATATCAACGGAATCCTTAACGGAAGATAGAACACCCTTAGCCTCATCATAGTCTTCTGTAAGGGCAGAAAGCCTGGATCCGAGATTCTTCATGATCTCTATTATCTTATCCGGATTCTCTTCGAAATAACTGCTAAGTTCAGATGCCTGAATCTCAAGGACAGTAATATCGTTTTCAGCAACGACAGTAGTGCTGCGGGGATAAGACTCAATAATAGCCATCTCACCAAAGTATTTTCCGGGACCAATGGAAGTAAGCTTCACAGCATCTTCTGCTCCATAATTAACATATACACCGGCGTTGCCCTCGATAATCTGAAAAAAGCTCTCGCCAATATCGCCTTCTTTAATAATGATCTCACCATCGGAAAATGTCTTCTTGATTGCACTCATGTTGTAGCCCCTTTCTGATTTTGGAATAATATAAACGCGTCAAATAGTTTTTACATTTATACAATTCGGATTGTATTTTCAATCCGTCCGTTTGTCAATTATTAAGCCCTTAAAAAAGCAATAAAACAAGCCCTGTCAGCCGGTATTTTCGCATCCTTAACATATATGTTGCAAACGCATAACACATTCTGACATCAGCCCGAAAACGGTGTTGTATAATGAAAATATCAGTTAACACGTTGTTTTACAAAACCCCGACCTACTAAGGGAGTAATACTATGGCAAAATCTCAGTTAGCAGAATATGTTTCAAATGACATAGAGAAACAAAAGGGTGTTTCTATTCCTGTCCGTGCAAGTCTTATAGAAAGACTTCTTGTGAAGAAAACCGCGTGTTCAAACCTTCATCCCAACGCCGAAGATGAATTCTCAATGGAATCAGTAGGCCCCAGTTACAGGATAATCGGTGAATATGAGACTAAATTCCGTGAAGCATTGAGATTTGAGACGCGTGTTTTTGATGAACCCCTCACAGTTGAGAAACTCCGTCCGCACGGATATCTTCTGCTGAACGGACATCACCGCTGGGCAGCCGCAATGCGCTGCGGTATTAAAAGAGTTCCGATCAATATCATCAATTGTGCTACCGAATCCGACATCGAAAAGATTCTCGAGAAATCCCAGCACGACAAACGTGTTGCAATAGATCTGGATGAAGTTGTTTTCAGGAATTCTGACTATCCTTATTTGGAGAAGAAAGCCTTCTCATTTCCAATGAGCCTCAGATTCAAACAGAGAATAAGGCTCGGAATTCCTGCACTGTTCTATTACCTGGTAAAAAACGGATATGACATCTGGGTTTACGCAGCTGATTATTATTCAATAGACGATATCCAGAAATTCTTCAGAACCTATTCAGTTCATGTTGACGGAATAATTACCGGTGTGGGTAAGCGTGAGCAAAACAAATCCGAGAGTGAAATGCGCATGAAAGAGCTCATCGCAAACAAGTACAATATGACTCTTCACATTGATAACCATTCGGTCATTGAGACAAACGGAAAGACAAAAGAATTCGAAGAATACGAGATCGATTCCACAGAGGAAAAATGGGCAAAGAAAACAATTGCCATTATTGAGGAGATAAAAAAGCGTGCCGGATAAAAGTGAACAGGAAAAGATGAGGGTCTCGTTCGATCTGGACGAGGTTTTATTCGTTAATCCTCAAACTCATAAAACAGAAGCCGAACTGCCCTTCCCGTTAAGAAACATCTACAAAGAGAGGCTCAGATTAGGCACGCCCGAACTCGTCAACACATTACAGGATTTAGGATACGAAGTATGGGTCTATACTTCTTCTTTCCGTTCCGAGCGTTATATCAAGGGACTGTTCCGCCACTATGGCGTAAAATTCAATGGAATAATAAACGGTTCCAGACATCTTAAAGAAGTCCAGCAGGGCCGTTCTGAGGTTCTGCCACAGAAGGTTCCCAACAGATACAGGATTTCGCTTCATGTTGACGATGAATCAGTTATATGTTCTTACGGACGTGAATTCGGATTCGATGCATACCAATTGGATGCTCCGGATGATGAATGGAAAGAAAAAGTTATCGCAAAAGCAAAGGAAGTTAAGCGTAAGTTGGATAAAAAACACTTAAAAGCTTAAATCTGATGCCGCTGTAATTCCGTATGCACTCTTTGCATTTTTAACCGCACTGATAATTGCTTCACTGATTACGTCAGCAGCTATTGTTCCGACCACTTCCTGATCAGCCTCGAGTTCACCAGCTGAAATGGCATAGATACTGTCACCGTCAAAAGAAGTATGCACGGGTCTTATCGATCTGGCATAACCGTCATGGCACATTCCCGCAATCTTACATAAAGCAGCCTTATCGAATTTCGCATTAGTAATTAAAACAGCAAGTGTAGTATTGTCAGCAAATCTGTTCTTAATAACCTTTATGCTCTCATTAAGAACTTCAGCAGTATCGCGGAACCCGGTTTTATCTTTATTTAGCAGACCTGCAATTATCTTTCCGTTCTTCCAGTCATAAACGTCACCGAGTGCGTTAAGAGCAACTACTGCACCCACCTTAAGACCGTCTAATTCAATTGCATAACTTCCTATTCCCGTCTTCATGCAGCTTTCCATGCCGCAGATCTTACCCACGGTACAACCTGCACCGGCTCCATAATTACCGTCTTGATAATTAGGATTTTCGAGAGCATTCTTAGCTGCTTCATATCCCATAGCGGCATCCGGTCTGACAGAACTGTCTGCCACCATAAGATCAAAAAGATCCGCCTGTGAAACGAGCGGTACATGCGTAACGCCGACGTCAAAGCCTATGCCTTTCTCTTCGAGGTACTTCATAACACCGTCAGCAGCACCAAGACCAAATGCGCTTCCGCCTGCCAGAACAATACCGTGAATAGCCTGCGCAGATGCCATTGGATTTAGGATCTGGCTCTCTCGGGATGCAGGTCCTCCGCCTCTTACATCAAGACCTGCACGCATACCGTCTGGGCTGATAAAAACCGTACAGCCCGTACCTGCCTGAACATTTTCAGCCTGCCCTATATATACCGGCGCAACATCACGGATCGGGATAACGTTCATAGCGGATCACTCCTTGATCACATTACTTTCACAACACTTGAATCGAGTTCTGATAATACCTGGACAATAAAATCTTTAGGCTGTTTTGAATCTTCTTCGAGCCATCTGGACAAGATCGCAATGCAGCCTCTTGCACGGTAACTGGTCTGATAAGACAGCTTTACGTTATTTATAGCTGAACCCTTCTTCTCCGATTCGATCTTCTGGAAAAGCCCTTCTAACATTTTTACGAACTTATCACGGAGATTAGACGGAGCATTGGATCCGAAAACCATCTTAAAGACATCGTTGTTCTTCTCTACATAATCAACGAGTTTCGTGAAGAAATCCTTGCTTCTGAGCTCCTGCATCTGGAGCACGAGCATACCCCATTCAATGAGCATATCCTGCTCAAACTTATCATAGAGATCATAAACATCGAGATAATGCTTATAAAACGTAGTTCTGTTAATATCGGCAAGATCAGAAATATCCTGGACCGTTACTTTATGCAGCTCTTTCTGCGTTAACAGCGAAATAAAAGCACCATAAATTGCTTTCTTGGTTTTTTGAGCTCTTCTGTCAGTCTTCTTCTCTTCCATGTTGTGATCTCCTTTTATGATTTATCTGTTATATCAAGTCTCTGTCTTTCAACAAGTTCTGCAAAATAACCGTTCTTTTCTATAAGTTCATCATACGTTCCATTTTCGATTATGTGTCCGTTATCTACTACCAGAATACGGTCACAATGCTTGATCGTCGATAATCTGTGTGCGATAACGATACGTGTGCAACCCATGGAATCCAAAGCTTCAGATACCTGTTTCTGAGTCTTGTTATCAAGAGCACTGGTTGCTTCATCGAAGATAAGGAGCTTCGGATTCGGTGCGATAGCGCGGGCGATCATGATACGCTGACGCTGGCCTCCGGAGATACCGCCCTGACCTTCTCCTATAATCGTATTCATTCCCATAGGCATTGCTCTGATATCATCTGCGATTCCTGCCTTCTCCGCAGCAGCCCAAGCTGCATCAAGAGTAAGTTCAGGAGCTGTAATTACAATATTTGAATAGATATCACCCTGGAAAAGGCCTGCATCCTGCATAACGGTGCCTATCTTTTTCCTAAGTGACGGAAGATCCAAAGTATTAATGTCCTTACCGTCGAAACGCACTGACCCCTTCTCCGGTTTCTCGAAGCCTAAGAGAAGTCTTACGAGAGTTGACTTGCCGCAACCGGTCTTACCGACGATAGCAACATAATCACCAGGTTTAATCTTTATGGACAAATCATCGATAACAAGTGGAAGATCTTCACCATATCTGAAAGATACGTGATCTAATTCGACACCTCCCGTAATACCTGTCACGATTTCCTTGTTCTCTGAAGTCTCAGGTTCGGTCTTAAGGAAAGGCTCAGCCATCTCCAGAATAGGTTTGATCCTGGCAGCTGATAAAGCAACACCGGACAGTGACATAAACGCTCCGGACAACATTCCGTATGCCGCAGTGAATGCAAAATACGAAGGCTGATCGATTCCGCTCTTGATTGCAAGATAATACATAATAATTGTTGAAATCAGAGAGATTGCTGTTGAGATAACTGTATTTATCTTGATAAACATCGGCGGGTTATATGTAAGTTCGGCACCTTCCGAATAAAGATTGAGCCATTTTGCAAAGATACGCTTCTCAGCACCTGCGAGTTTAATTTTCTGTACACCGGTTATCATGGCATAAGACATTCCTGATTCCTTGGCTTCGTGTTCCATGAGTTTCTTATTGATCTTAATCTGAACCAATGTCGACACGGTAGAGAAAACAACTGTAACAAGTGTTATCAGAATCGAAGGAACAACAAGCATAGGTGTATAACTGAAAATCTGAGTGATATACATGAGCGAAGTCAAAGATGTAAGTCCCGTGCTCATTACCATACCCATCAAAAGTGAACAAAGCTGATTCACAGACTGGGATCTGCTCCTTAATTCACCCGCACTGTAATTACGGAAGAAATCCGCAGGCAATGACATGAGTCTCATCATCATGGATGCCTGTATGGCAACAGAAGATTTGGTGCTTAGTCTGTTGCTGATAAAACCGCTGACACTACTCAGAAGCTGATTTGAAAAAGATACGCATAACAGGCAAATGGCTAATGCAATTAAGGCATCAACTCTTCCGCTCTTCAATACAGGTCCTGTCAATGTTGCCGTAAGTCTTGGTATCAGCAAACCGACAAGAGATACAGAGCAGGAAACCGCAACTATCATGATAATGTCACTCAATGTGACACTTCGTTTCATAAAAAGAATCAAATCAGGAATAGACAGTTTCTTCTGCGGCAATGGTCTGTAAAAACATATTGCATCATCATCAATGAGTTTTTCCGTTGTTCTGTTCAGTTTAATCACTTTTCCCGATCTCGGATCTTTGAAATGATATCCCTTGACCGTTCCGGGCAGCAGAGCTACAGGGGTTCCGTCTTTCTTAATAAATCCGAGGATCGGACCATAAGCATCTTTATACCAGCCTTCAGTAAGCTTGATACTGCGTCTCATAATACCGTGCGGTCTTAAGCAATAATCCAGCTGGTCATCAGGGCTCTTAATAGAATCCGGGAGATCAAGAGTCCTGTAGTGATAATACTTAAGTATTTCATCAATCGCATTTTTCGTAACGATACGATCGTCACCGAATGCTTCGGCACGTCTCTGTCCCATTACTACACCGGCGACTCTGACGAAGGAGTCATCCAGGAGTTGCTGATCGGCTTCACGCCTGGTCTTTATCTGATTATCAAACCAGCCCACTGAATTCCTCCTTTCTTATTCATTGGAAACAAGGTCAGCATATGCTCCTCCCTCGCCAATCAGTTCATCATGAGTTCCGCGCTCAACAACCTTGCCGTTATCAAGAACTATAATCTCGTCACAGTCTCTTACTGTCGACAAACGGTGAGCAATAACAATACAAGTGATTCCCCTGTCCTTAATGGCATTGACCACTTCATATTCAGTCCTGGCATCAAGTGCACTTGTCGCTTCATCCAATATGATTATCGACGGATCCTGTGCAAGAACACGGGCAATCTCCATACGCTGTCTCTGTCCGCCTGACAGATCCTTGCCTCCACTTGTCAGTTTATACTGATATCCGCCGGGCTTATTCATGATGTCCTCATGAATACGGGCATCTCTTGCAGCCAGGATCATCTCAAAATCCTGAATGGTGTTGTCCCACATCTTTATGTTATTAGCTATGGTATCTTCGAAAACAGTAATGTCCTGGTCAACTACTGCAACAGATCCGGTTATGACATCTCGCGGATAAGCAGTACGCGGCTTCCCGTCAAACAATATCTCACCTGTCCAAGGAGAATAAAGACCGGATATAAGCTTGGATATCGTTGACTTACCGCAGCCTGATGCTCCAACCAGAGCAATTCTGGCACCGGGTTTCATCTTAAGCGAGAAATCCTCGATTAATGGTTCTTCGAGCCTGGAGTACCCGAAAGTTATATTCTTAAGTTCGACATCACCGCAGAGCTTGCTCAGCTTTGCATTCTCATCTTCTACCACATATGAAACATTAGGATCATCAGGATATTCCATTACATCCTCGACACGTTCCATCTGTGTGCGCATTTCCTGTATAGTCTGTCCCGCATTGACAAGCATCATTGCAGGCGACATAAACGAAGTCAGGAATCCCTGGAACATTAGTACTGCACCCAACGAGAATTTCCCGTTCATTGTAAGCCAGACACCTAATACGAGGACTGCATAATTGGCTACGGTACTGAAGAATGCGGGTATCATACCAAGGAACTGATTGACCTTTGTGCTCTTTACTTCCTGCGTATTGACGGATGCCTGGTAACCGGCCCACTTCTGGAAGAAGCCATTCTCAGCTCCGCTCGCTTTTATAGTCTCGATCATATCGATTCCGGTAACAGTTGCCGAAGCGAGTTTACCGGCATCACGCATCTGTACACGTGTAACATTTATTCTCTTCTCTGAGATTATTCTGGACATAACCGCGTTAATGATCAGAGCCGATAAACCGATCAACGTGAGGAGCGGACTCTGCCTGATCATGAGCACAAGATAAAATACCATCATGACGGTATTCAACAGCAACGGAGCAAATGTCTGAACAAGCGTGCCGGCAATAGATGCATTCATTTGAGCTCTTGTCTGAATATCACCTGCTAATCTCTGAGAAAAAAAATCCATCGGCATACGAAGGACCTTCCACATATAAGTGGTATTGCCTATTACCGCCATCTTTCCGTTTATCTTGAGTGAATAAACCGTCTGTGCCCCTAAAACCACGATCTGTATTACCGCCAAAAGAATCATCACCGATATAAACTGATACAGCCAACCGGGATTAATACCTGTCAAAAGGCGGTCCATGAAGATTCTCGAAGTTACTGAATTGGTAATGCCAAACAGATAACTGATTACCGTTGTCAGCATTACGAAAACAATTGTCGCACCTGTTCCGACAAGCCTCTTCCTTGCAAAATCGATCGTACTTCTCTTCTTGCCTCCCGGCTCAAAATTCTCGGAAGGAGTGGGAATAAGAACTACTCCTGTAAATGAATTATCGAATTCCTCCCATGAAATCTTTACTGTTCCTCTGGCAGGATCGTTGATATATGCATGTTTGCCTTTGAAACCGTTGAGAACAACGAAATGATTCATGTTCCAGTGAATTATGCAGGGAAAAGAGCCTTTTTCTTTAAGCGCTTCAGGACTCATCGAATAAGCTTTGACATTAAATCCATAGTGTTCTGCAGCTTTATAGATGTTCTTCGCTTTCGAGCCGTCACGGGAAACGCCACAATCGACACGGACCTGTTCTAATGGCACCCATTTACCATAGTAAGCCATCACCATTGCAAGAGCAGCAGCTCCGCACTCGAGTGCTTCGAGCTGCATCACTATCGGTACTTTGGCAACGCCTTTGGTAATCGTTGGCTTAACCCTCTTCTTCCCTGATGCCATCAGCCATTACCTGCATTAATTAGGAAATCTATAGGATGTATCTGATCAGTAACCAGAATTCCTTCATATGTACCGTCAGGGAGCATTATTTCTGCCTTGCCGATGTTCCTGCCGTATTCATCAGCCTGAACACCTGCGATTTTTACCTGTTCGGAAGACACACGAAGGATCATGCCTTCATCGATATTACCTGAATCTGTCAGCACTACGACCGCAGTATGGTCTTCAACAACAACTGCAGCTGCGGCAGTCGTTTCCAGCGTACCGACACAAGACCAGACAAATAATCCGGCCAGAAGAACTATTACTGCTGCAAGAATTAGCCAGGTTCCCGGATTTGTTACCTTAAGATAATCAGTCAGATCCTCAGGAGATGAGATCCTGTCCATTGTTTTCTGACGGAATAGCGTTGTCTGTTCGTTAGTAGACATAAAGAACTCCTTATTTAGGATTCGTATACGATATTAAGGATTGCATCAAAACCTGTCACGGAGAACACATCCATTACTGTCTCGTTAGGATTTAAGACCTTCATCCCGCCTTTTGCCTTCATTGCTTTTTCGGCACCCAGAAGAACACGAAGACCGGAACTGGATATATATTCCAGCTCCTTAAGATCAATAACAAGTTCATTTATTCCATCCAATGCGGGTTCCAAACGCGATTCAACTTCAGGTGATGACAAAGTATCAAGTCTTCCGATAATTGCTACAGTTAGTTTATCGTCCTGTTTGTTCATCTTTAAATCCATAAGCATCCTCCGAAATAGTCTTACATATTAATTATAAACTTGTATCAAGAAAATTTGTTTAAGAAGAGTTAAAATCCTGTAAACACCTTTTTTATTGATTCAGCACGAACTTTTAGTCTGCTATACTTACGGAAAAGACGGCTTTGAGAGGTATTGCCATGAAACTGAATTATAAATATGTGCGCATCCAGGGCCGTGAGCTGGCAGAGAATACAATGTACGCAAAAGGCATATTCAGTATGTGTTGGCAGCTTATTCAGAATGACGTTATGGATGAAGAAGATATCGGCCTGTTTAAAGAGATAGACAGCTGGTTTGCCGAGAATCTCCCCTGGCCTGAACCTTGCAAGAGAAGAGAAAAGGTTGTTTGCTTCTTCAAGACGGAAAACACCGAAGAAATGATGAAGATGATCCGCCCGGCACTTTGGCTCCTCGAGAGATATAACCACCCTTATTTTCTGGTTTATACCAACACTCCGGGCGAGATAATCTATGAAGATAAATATCAGGTGGTAGTTAAGGCTGAAGACCTTATTATTGAGCCTGTACAGCCATCTTGGAGTCCTGAAGAATGATCTCGTTCCTGATAGCATTGGCAGTTTTGGTCACCGGCTATTTTACTTA
>JAEIGA010006900.1_pt1 | contig 17262 bp, 39 predicted proteins | sample 9270691 | NCBI WGS metagenome assembly JAEIGA01 (sample SAMN17057246, study PRJNA624740) | gut metagenome | biome: biome; isolation source: fecal sample | host: Bos grunniens | place: China: Xizang | collected 2019 | reverse complement strand
TTTTATTAAAAAAATTCAGAGAAGCTCAATAAAATCTAAAAAAATATTAAGTATCTTTAATAAAACGCTTGAAATATTATATATTATATAGTATAATCTTATCATAAGGGGTCGCCCCTATCACTTACAAAAGGAGATTTAAAAATGGCAACAGTTGAGTTCTTAATGAAAAGAGTAGAAGGCAAGGAAAAGGAGATAGACAAACTCCAGAAGAAACTCGAAAGGATCATAAAGGCAGAGTCCACAGGATGGGAAGTCAATCCTTACTACTACTCCGTAAATGACAAGAAATGGACAACCAGAGACTTAGAAGAGGCGAAGGCAAGCCTTGAGAAGTACAAAGCAGAGCTGAGCAAAGCTCAGGAAAAAGAGCATAGCAGAAATGTTCCGGCAATACTTGAGTTCCTTGAAAATTGGAAGGCAAGAGTCAGAGAATTTTACGGAGAAGGACTCAAGGCTTATTACGAAGAAAGAGAAAAAGTTTACCAGATGTATTCAGCAAGTGGAGACTACAGAAAAAGCTACGAAGAGAGGGAAGAACTCAGAGCGAAATACGAAGAAGCAAGCAAAGCGTTCAGAGAAAAATGCTACGGCACATATGAGAGATACGAGTACACAAGAGGCGGCAGAACATTTCACAGCGAATGCAAAGTAAAAGACGGAGAGTATGAATACTTAAAGCCCTACAGCGATGCAAAAAACATTGAGTTCGCAATGGAAAAGTTGAACAAAGACTTGGAAGCCGAAGCAGACAGAAAATACGATTTCATCATCGAGAGAACAAATCAGATTGTCGGAAAGATCACAGATGCGAGTGCATTAAAAGTCGGAGCAAAGGGAGACTTAAACGGATACATCAAAGGTGAGAAGGGGCAGGCAAAGGTACAGACAATCGGAGCAGGCGGATACAACATACAGTGCTTTCACTTCAGAACATTAATAAACGAAGTAAAGTAAAACACCAACACCGACCCGGGGCGGTATATCCCCGGGAGAAAGGAAAAAGAGATGTACGAGCTTGAGAATTACAAGGTAGGCGTGAAGAAGACAGACGGGAAAGGGAAAAACGTAATGGTATGGGATATCGTTAAGGCAAGGACGATACTGGAGGCAAAAGAAGAATACGAAAAGATCCACGGCCCGATTGCTTTTTACGAAGAGTATGTTGTGAAGTCCAATTTTAGAGGGATTTATATATAAGAGAGACAATAAGGGGGCATAAAGATATGGCGGTAGAACGGAAAGCGAAATTCATTTGTGCTATAAGGGGAGACAACAGATTCGGCAAGGCTTGGGAGCATACGGATCTTGAGTATGAGTACAGAGGATATACATATATCGTAACTAAAGACAATAACGGCTATATGGGTACACCTCTCTGGAAACAGCATCAGGAAGAACAGGAAAGAATCGACAGAATGATAGAGGACAAGGAGAAGCCAATTAAGGAGCAGAGATACGAAGGCTCCGGGCAAGAGGGATTCGACCTATTTTGGGAATATGTAAATCAATAAAAGAAAAGGAGAAAAAATGATGTTTACAGTTCAGATAGTAAGTGCCGGCGGTGTAAGGCACGACCTCTATAGTGGATTAACAGAGCGGGAGGCAATTGATTTCTGCGAGGAAAACAATTGGCATTATCTCGATGAGAACCGTTTCGAGTGGGCATTGGATTATGTCGAAGATTATGAAGGGGGTGAACAAAGGTGAACAAAGCTGAAGCAAAGCGCAAACTCCAAGACCTCTATAATGAGTATATTAAGGAGAACGAGCCAAAAGAAGCCCGGGCAGTTTCAAGAGCTATGGAAAGGCTGAATCTTTTAAGCGATTTGGAGTTTGGCAGGCAAAGCGCACAGTGCATTAGGATGTATGACAAGAAGTACCACGGCAACTTCTTCGCATAAAACACAATAATACTTACAAAAGGGAGCTTATTATGGACGAGACATTATCATTGATCATCAGCGTTAAGCAGATTATCGAGCTTTTAAAGCAGGGGGCAGACAAATGAGGGTTTACTATCTTGTGAGGGATCGCAGAGGTCATTACCTCATCAAAGAAGGCGGCGGCCGGGGCATAGTAGATTTGACGGGCTATTATGTTGAGTGTCAGATAGAGCGGAAGACATTAATGGATGCAATTCGTTATTTTAAGGAGCTTGGCTATGTCATCTGATAAAGTACAGTATATCAGGGAGTATAACAAGGAGAACTGCAAAACACTTCTCATAAGCGTTAATAAGAAGTATGAGCAGGATATTTTGGATTGGCTTGCCCGGCAGGAGAATAAAACAGGGGCGATTAAGAGACTTATTCGTCAGCAGATCGCACAGGAACGCAGACAGGAATAGAGCCGGATTTTAGCATACTCCAGAAGACTCCATAAGACTATAAAAAAAGAACTGCAAAGCATTAGTTTTAAGTGCCTTGCAGTCCTTCTTTTTTTGGTGGAGATAAGCGGGATCGAACCGCTGACCTCTTGAATGCCATTCAAGGGATTTCCACGCAGTTTCAATGCTTTCAGGAATCAAAACAGGAATAACGCAGGAATAGGCTCCCTCATATCTCTGAAATTGCTTTCCTTAAATCTTCCAGATAACTATCTTGATAATACAGTAGCATTTCCTCTGAACTGTGACCTATCAGGGCGAGCTTATCCTTGACAGGGGCTTTTATCTTCTTGAGTAAAGTTGAGAATGTATGCCTGCAGGTGTGCGGCGTGTACATATGCCTTTCATCTATTATTGGGTTATCAATCCCGGCATCTTCTAATACTTTATAGAATGCTTGGGTAAACTTTTTCAGAGAAAATCTTTTGCCGTTATTATGAAAGAAGTATTCGTAAGGATCCCCGGCGAGTTGATTAATGTAGTTTTCTATCTTGGGAGATATAGGCACGATTCTGTCTATCCCCGCCTCTGTTTTAGCTCCGCCGACGAAATATTCGCCATCAGGTATGTAGTTTTCTCTTTTTAAGTTAAGAAGCTCTGACGGGCGAAAACCGAGGTATATCAGGCAATAGACATAATCGGCATATTCAGTTTTTCCGATACGATCTTTGATTGCCTTTATCTGTCCCGGGGTAAAGCTTTTCCGGGGGGCGGCCTTTCCCTCACCTGCTTTTAGGAATGTAGCGAGATTGAGATTTTTCGGTACATAGTTTCTGGGAATGCCAAATTTATATACAAGGCCGAGAACGGTCTTCATATTTTGCCGAGTTCTCTTGCCTTTGGGACAATCATCGATACACTCTTGCAATTCGTCCACGGACAATTCTTGCATAGAGCAATACCACAGAGGCTCGAAGAACGCAAACCCGGCTTTGTAGCAATTTATGGTAGAGCGAGATGCGTTGTGTGTAGGTAGCCATTTATCATATAATCCTTTCAATGTAATTTCTTTGAGGGCTGGTTCAGGCTCTTTTTTTATTGATGAAAGATAATTGACCGCATCCTTTTTATTGGCAAATGTCTTGGAGACAGTTTTCTTTTTTAATTTGCCATCTTTAACATAATAGTATAATACGGCTTCTGCCTTATATTTATCCCCGGTCTTAAAAATAGATCCTGTGCCATTACCTCTTTTACGCTTGCTTGGCGTTTTGTTCAGCTCCTTACCGCAATAAGGACAGAACAAAGCATCGGCAGGCGTTTCTTTTTTACAGGCCTTGCATATCATCTGAGCTTTCTGATTATGTTTGCGTGTTCAAATACCGCATTCTTTTCCTTATCACTCATATCATCCCAGAGAGCAAGTAGAGCTTTTGTCAAGGCATCTGCTTCTTTCTGGTCGGAGAAGTATGAAACAGGGACTTCAAAATATCTAGCGATCTTCGCTATCGTATCATCGGTAGGTCTATTCCCTTTAGCTTTCCAATAAGATACCGCACCGCCTGTCAGCCCAATGTCTTCAGCCGCCCTCGTAGGAGCGATTCCCTTTTCAGAGCATAGTCTTATAAATTTATCGTAAAACATAGCAAATCCACCTTTCGTAAATATAAAATTGAAAAAATTTAAAAAAACTCTTTATTTTTTGTATAAAATCTATTATAATCTATAATGTGAATTAAAGAATTTAAATATTTAATTTCTTTAATCTAAAATCTATTATAACAAAGCCCCAAGCAAAAAACAATACTTACAAAAGGAGAAAAGCGTATGACAAATGCAATGATTATCCTCACCGAGAGCCTACGGCTTATGGAAGAGGGGAAAATCAAACCCACAGGACAAAAAATCCAAGTCGAAGTGAACGGAGAGACCCGGGAGTTGGATTGCCCCGAAGAGATCCATACATTTCAGACTTGGAAAGAGTGCGGCTATCAGGTCAAAAAGGGCGAGCACGCCGTGGCCAAGTTCCCCATCTGGAAATACTCCGAGAAGAAAAAAGATGGTGAAGACCCGGAAACCAATATGTTCCTCAAGACCGCCGCGTTTTTTACTATCTCGCAGTGCGAGCCAATTAAAGGAGGTGTTTAATGCCGTGGCAAGGAACGTTGGTAGGCTTAATGCATACCAACAAGGTAACTCAAAAAGAGCTTGCGATGGAGCTTAACAAGACCCCGGTGTGGGTCAACTTGGTCTTAAATGAAAAGGCAGAGACCAAAAATGCCGAGCAGGAGTTCAAGGCGGCATATCAGAGAATTTTAGGTCGTAGAGCAAATGACTTTAGAAGAAATTCGGAAATCGGATAAATTACTGCTTACCGCATCTGATATCGCCCAGCTCCTCGGCTTTAATGCTCAAAGCATCAGATTGCAGGCAAGAGATGATCCGTCAAAATTAGGCTTTCCTGTAATTGTAATTCAGAACAGGGTAGCAATTCCAAGAGAGCCGTTTTTGAGATTTGTGGGAGGTGATAAAGAATGAGCCGCCGGGTTTCCCCGGACGGCCCAATACTTACAAAAGGTAAACACAGTCTACATCAAAACTTAGCGAATGTCAATACTTACGAAAGGAAAAAACTATGGAAAATGAAAAATGCCCTTGCTGTGAACATAAGATGAAGCAGGGCGAAAAAATGTATAAGGTAGACGGCAGATGGATCTGCGCGGAGTGCGCATTAATGAGCCTTTTGACGGATCTTCAAAAAGAAGCCATTCTGGATTACGCAGACATCTATGAGACCCGGGGGGTCGGGGGATGAACGGCTTTGGCGGAGAAGCCCCGGATACAGGGGGCAAGTGCTTTGAGTATTCCCCGGCGATAGCCTATATCACATTCGTAAAAGGCTATGAAGCCTGCAGGTATTGCCCACTGTTAGAAACGCAAACAAGAAAGCAGTGCAGGGCAACAGGCGAATATATCATTAATGAAAACACAGTAGGGTATCATTGCCCGCTGGAATTTGACTTACAAAAGGAGAATATATGAAACAATTCAGGAAACTAAGGCCGGATGAAATTGAGATCCGCGCCGCAAGATGCACAGACAAAGGGGCTCAATTCCTGCTCTATAAGGATTCAAGGACAGATATGAATATCCTTGACGAGACAGTCGGAGCAGAAAATTGGCAGAGAAGACATAACGAGCATAATGGCAACCTTTTCTGCGAGGTAGGCATCAAGACTGATGACGGCGAATGGATATGGAAAGAAGACGCCGGGGCAGAGAGCAATACCGAAGCCGAAAAAGGCCACGCTTCTGATAGTTTCAAGCGTGCCTGTGTTAATTGGGGCATAGGCAGAGAGCTTTATACCTCTCCCGTGATTTGGATCTATGACTGCACGGAAAGAGATAAATACAATGAGAAAAAATACAATCTCTTAAAGCCGTTTATGAATCTTTCCGTTTCGCAAATCAGCTATAACGAGCAAGGGGCAATCTGTGAATTGATTATCGTAGATGGTAACGGGGAGATCGTATTTGATATGGCAAAGTCCACGAAGAGGGCGCCTATCACAAAACCTGCTCCCAAAGCCGAGCCTGAGCCAATATGGGAAGACAAACAGATGATCCCAGACAGAACAAAATGTGCAGACTGCGGGATGCCGATAAAGTCAGACAAGGTAGTGAAGTTCTCGTTGGATAAATACAAAAGGCCGCTTTGTATGGATTGCCAGAAAAAGCAATGAAGATAGAATCCGTTAAATTTGAGGACGGGGAACTGAAATTAAAAATCAGTTCCCCTGCCACAGAGATTTATAGGCTCATCTACGGATTTAAGCCGGGCGATTATGAGCTTATAAAGAAAAAGAAAAAGCGGTCGAAAGAAAGCAATGCATATGCTTGGGAACTGATAGACCAGATTGCACAGAAGACCCATTATAGCAAGTCAGAGATATACAGAAACGCCATCCGGGATATAGGCGGCAACAGTACGATGGTTTGCGTAGAGAAAGACAAGGTAGAGGGCTTTTGTAAAAGGTGGTCAAAATTTGGCTTAGGATGGCAGACCGAAACAATGGAAAGTAAGATTCCCGGGTGCGTTAATGTGATTTGCTATTCAGGCTCTTCAGAGTATGACACAAGGCAGATGAGCTTGCTTTTAGATCATCTGATTGAAGATGCAAGACAGCTCGGCATAGAGACATTGTCAGAAGATAAGCTTGAACTTATGAAGGAGAATATATGAAGAAAACACAGATGGATAAAATCGTCGATTACATTATAGCAAACGGGAGTATTACAAGATACGAAGCGGCATATCATATTGGTGTCTTGGAGCTTTCGGCAAGAATAGTCGGTCTTAAAAAGCTCGGATACATCATCGAAGCAATGCCGGAAAAATACAAGGCACAGGACGGATCTTTTCATCCCTGCAAGAGATACTTTATCCGGGGCATTACTGATACCGCATATATCAGTAAGACTTCGGCATAGAAGGTGGGGCTATGGCAATCAAGAGGATGATTTCGCTATCATTTTGGACTGATAGCAAGATAGACGATAATTTCACCCCGGAGGATAAATATTTTTACCTCTATCTGCTTACAAATCCTCATACAGATATTTGCGGATGCTATGAGATAAGCGATAAGCAGATGATCCGTGAAACAGGCTATAACATAGATACCATTTATCACCTTATCGACAGAATGGAAAGTCAGCATCATACGATCCGCTTCTGCAGAGAGACCCACGAAATGCTCATACTCAATTGGTACAAATACAATTGGACAGAATCAGATAAGATGCTATCTGCAGTTGAATCAAGGTTATCTGAAATTAAATGTGAAGAGTTTAAGGAATATATTTCCGCAAGGCTTAATGGCGATACAGTATCTATACCGTATATATATGGTATTAATTCCCCTATATCTATATCTATATCTAAAACTAAATCTAATACTAAACCTAAACCTATAGACGAGTTTAAAGAATTTGCCGGGGATGATAAAGAACTGTATCAGGCTCTTAAGGATTATGAGGAATACAGGCAGAAGAAGCGGAACCCGCTAACGCAGAGAGCCAAGAGGCTGACAATCGGTACTCTTGAGAAAGCACCGAGAGAACACTGGATTCAGATGATTGACAAGACAATTGAACACGGCTGGTCTGGTATCTTTCTATTCGATGAAGATAAAGGCAAAAAGCCTGATTCTACGATCCCCGGGACTTATCTTACACCCGCGGAACTGCAAAAATTGAAAAATCCGCAGAAAAAGAGGTGAAGCATATGGGCAGAGATCCTGTTATTGAAGATACCGAACGCCATTACAGAGAAGAAGCCGAGTGGGAGCGAAAAAGGATAAAGTGCGATAAATGCGGCGATTGGATAGATCCTGATGATGAAGTATATGAGGTGAAGACAAAATACGGGTATGAAGATTTCTGCAAGGTCTGTGCAATAGATTATCTGAATGAGGAATACAGTGAATTGGATTTAATCAATCTGTTATTTGTTCATAGGAGTGCAGAATGAATTACAACGAATATGGAGAGCCTTTAGACCGAAACGGATATGCTCCCAGCCTTGATAGCGGGCCGTATTGCCATAGATGTGAAAGAAGCGATCTGCCATTGCAAAGGCACGAGATATTTCACGGCTCATTGAACAGGGCGAAAAGCAAGAAATACGGATGTTGGAGTTTATTCTGCTATGAGTGCCATATGAAGATACACAATGGGCAGGTAAATGAGGCAAACCTAAAAATTGAATTTCAAGAGAAAGCTCAGGAGCATTACGGGTGGACAAAAGAGGATTTCAGAACCATATTCGGCAAAAATTACCTGTAAAAAGTAAATACCATAATAAGAAAGTCCAATGGAGAGGAGAAGAATTTGACTCCATAAGAGAAAAGAACAGATATGCCGAACTTCTCCTCTTACAAAGGACAGGACAGATAAGAGACCTGCAAAGGCAGACCAGATTTGAACTTATACCTACCCAAAAGAAACCCGGGGAAAAGACCGAAACCAAATGCTCATACATAGCAGACTTCGTATACATTGAAAACGGGCAGATGGTGGTGGAAGATTGCAAAGGATTCAGAACGGAAGTGTATAAGATCAAAAGAAAACTGATGATAGAGAAATACGGCATATGGATAAAAGAAACATAACTTACAAAAGGAGAAAAAAATATGGGAAGCAAAGCAATTACTTTTGAGAATTTAATCAATTATCCTCAAAGAACCTTGAGGGCAATAGGTAAGAAGATCCTCGATTTCGCAATTTCCTTTGGCCTTGCGTATATGACTCAGATAATATGCTTGGTCATAGGTCTCACTCTTGGGGCGATAATGATGCACGGACATATGGCAAAAGTGATCACATCCGTGAAAGAAGATTATGAACAGGAACGCATAATAGCCGCCCAGAATGCAGAAGCTGAAGCCCAGAAACAAGCGACCGATGGGCAGAAGATAAGTTTATATCGGAGTGTGGCAAGAGCATTATATGGGGTGCGTGATTATGGCTTAAGTAGCGAGGCCAAAAAAGCATACATTCAGGTGATGTTGAATCGAGCCGATCCATCCGTGCAATACGATGTGATGAGGGGTACGGATGATTTGCAAAGCGTACTTGCAGTCCCGAACCAATGGCAGGGCTATCGACCAGACGGTAATTATACAGAAGCTGACTTTCAGCTCGTCAAGGAATTTCTTGAGAGCGGTTCCGGGAATATTCTGAATAGTGACAAGTATTACTGGTGTGAGATCAAGCAGGGATACATTATCTGTAAAGCTGATATCAACGGCAAAACAAACATACCCGACCAAGTTGTACAGTAAGAGAGGAGAAAGATATGAAAGGCGAATGGCTTTTAGTTTGTGATTTTTCACTTGACAACGGGGCAATCAAAATTGAGGAAGAGTGCTCCGAGTGCGGATATTACAGAATCAGATATAAAGCTGAAAAGCAGTATAAGCATTGCCCGGGATGCGGCAAAGAGATGGAGGTGGAGCGGGATGACTAATGCAGACAAAATAAGGTCTATGTCAGACGAGGAATTGGCAATACTTCTTTCAGAGACATATGGGGATTTCCCGCCTGTGCCGAGAGCGGTCCCTATGTGCAAGATCACAAGCACTTGGCTTTATTGGCTAAAGCAGGATTGGTTAAGTCAGGAGATCACGAGCGAGGAGAACGAGAAATGAATATATATCAATTAAAAATATTATTATATGCAATCCGTCACGCAATGGACTTGATACAGTTAACATTCTGCGGTCATTCACTATTACTTGCTTATGAGAGCGAGGCTGTTAAGAAGCACGGGAAAGGCCTTACCATTGAGGAAAAGCTCGCCACATTTTACTACCAGATGAATGAGCTTACGATAGATATTTCTAATGAGATAAATAAAGGGAGCGACGATGACGAAGACATTTAAAGGCGAAGACCGATTCCGGGAGCAGATGGAATGGGAAGAGGCCAACAAGGACAAGTTCAAGGTGAAGCAGATCGAGTGCCATAACGGCAAGGTGACTGTGTTCTATGTGCCGAAGGATGATGAGGAAACCGACGATGACTGAAGACAAAGTCAACAGAGCAATTAAAACATTGCAGTCTTACGAACCTGAAGAAGGCTATTATATGGCCTTTAGCGGTGGGAAAGACAGCGTTACACTCAAGGCTCTTGCTGATATGGCGGGGGTTAAATACGAGGCCGTGTATCGTGTCACAAGTGTTGATCCGCCTGAACTTGTTCGTTTTATCAAAAATGAGCATCCTGATGTGATTAGAGAAGTGCCGAGAGACAGAGACGGCAATCCCATCACAATGTGGAACTTGATTCCGAAGAGGATGATGCCACCGACAAGACTTATCAGGTATTGTTGCTCAAGCCTAAAGGAAACAGGTGGCGATGGACGGATGACACTCACAGGTGTTAGGTGGGCTGAATCGTCTAACCGCAAACGAAATCAAGGGCTTGTAACAATAACTGATAGAACAGTATCAAAGCAGTTTAAGGATAATCCAAATTTTCAACAAACAAATCGGGGGGGGGTGGTGCTTGTAAACGATAACACAGAGAGCAGACAAGAAGTGGAAATGTGCTACAAACGGCACAAGACACTATTAAATCCCATAATTGATTGGGAAGACAGCGATGTTTGGGAGTTCATTCACAAAAATAACATACCATATTGTTCTCTTTATGACGAGGGATTTCACCGCTTGGGATGCATTGGTTGCCCAATGGCAATGCAGAAAGGCAGAGAACAGGCATTTGCAAGATGGCCGAAATACAAGAAAGCATACCTCAATGCTTTTGAGAAAATGCTTGCGGAGAGGATTCGCAGAGGGAAAACAAGAGATGGTTGGACAACAGCAACCGATGTCTTTAATTGGTGGATGGAATACGATGTGCTTCCCGGCCAATACAATATGTTTGAAGATGTAGAAGAAGAGAACCTTGAAATATTAGAGCAAGACAGTTGGGCATAAAAGGAGAAGACAAATGATATTTATATCAAGGCAAAAACTTGAGGAAGAAATAGATCGTAAAGTGGAAGAGGAGTTTCGTAAAAGGGCAGACCTGCTTATACAGAACATTAAAGCAGATGATGCCAAAAGCGAAATCCCTGCCGCACCGAGGGGGCTAAAGGAAGAGTGATGTATCAGTATTCATTTTTCCAAGTTGAGGAGAAGCCGTGGGAAGATATTGACGAGGTATGGCTTTTAGAGTATATGCAGGAGCATTTCCCGGGCTTATCCTTTGAGATCGACAATGGCAGAGTCAAAAGTAAAGACGGGCAATGTTCGCTTTCCGTCAGCATCTCAATCTTGAAGAACTACGAAAGCGATACCCATATGAAGAAAATCTGGACAAACCCAAAGCTGATTAACCTCGACTATACAATAAAAAAGCCAAATCATTATGGCGGTTGCGGCTGGGCGGTAGACAGTCTTGAAAAGTTTAAAGCCGGGGTCGGTCAGCTTGTAAGCGGATATATGAGGAGCATAGCGTGACAGACATTGACAAGATAGCATATTCAGAACTGATAGACATACTTACACGGCTCGACTTAGAGGGCTTTAAAAAGCATTACAACAAATGGCAAGAATTTGACGGACGATACAAGAAGCCTTTGCCTGCCGATGATGTGGTTATGATCTCAATAAGACAGCTTGCCTGCAGATTTAAAGAAGTGCCAAAAGCTACAAAAGATAAGGCCAGAAGATGGCTTAAAAGGCACGGATATGAGGTGTGATATGCACGATTATCTTTCACAATATCCTTATTTGATTAATACGATCCGGGCTCTGCTTCTTGAGAAAGAGGAAATAATGATATGCGCCACAAAAATGACCTCTCTGTCAGGCGGAGTGCGTGGCACAGGGGATCCTCACAAAATAGAGAAATGGATCGGAAAACTATCAGAACTTGATGATAAGATAAATGATCTTATCAACAAGGCTTCAGAGCAATCGGCACAAATCTATGACCTTGTATTTTCAATGCCGGCAAGCCTTGAAAGGAATGTCATTGAACTTAAATATCTCAACGGCAACAATATGACCTACGAAGAAATAGGCCGGAAGTTGGGATATACTTCATCAACAGTAGAGAAAGCCCACCGCAGAGGATTACAAAAACTTTCCGTGATTATGCGTGACCGTGCGTAAATTTGCGAAACTATGCGTATCCCCTTATGATATAATCATATCGTGAAAAGCTGTCAAAAGCCACGAAAGCCGCCTACCCTCCGAGGCGGCTTTCCCTTTTCCTTTCTTTATTTTGCCGGGTGGCGGGGCAGGTTCGTTTCTCCTCCTGCCCTTGCCATTCCAAAGGAGAAAAAATGAAATCGCCTTGTTTTAAATGCGAAAACAGAATATCAGGATGCCATAGCAAATGCAAGGAATACGCCCTGTTCGCAGAACATAAGAAGAAAGAGCGTGAATATAACCGAAAAGAGGGAGATACGCAGTCCTATATAAATCACATAAAGCGTAAATGAATAAAGAGTTCAAAAGTTTTTACAAGACTGTCGAAGGCAACGAGGGATCCAAGTGCCATTATGCTACACGGCTTGATACATACGGATGCGGTTGCCAACACGATTGTTCATATTGCTATGCGAAATCATTATTGAGCTTCCGGGGGCTATGGGACAATAATCACCCGGCGGTCGCAGATATAAAAGAAATCGCCAAAGTAATTAAGACAATACCAAAAGATACTGTTGTGCGGTTGGGCGGTATGACAGATTGCTTTCAGCCGTTAGAGCTTAAAGAGCGGGTAACATACAGAACCATACAGATGCTCAACAAGGCCGGAATTGAATACCTCATAGTGACCAAAAGCGAGATCGTAGCAAGAGATGAATACATTGAGATCCTTAATAAAGACCTTGCACACATCCAGATAACAGTCACCTGCCTTGATGATGATTTCTACACAGAAAAGGCATACGAGAAGGCATCTCTCCCAAGCAAGAGGATTGAAGCCATATTAAAACTCCAAGAGCTTGGCTTTGATGTAGCGATAAGACTTTCGCCCCTGATAGAAGGCTATATGGATTTCGACAAGCTGAACAGCTTGGGCATCGAAAAGGCCATTGTCGAGTTTCTGCGTGTCAATCATTGGATAAAACAATGGTTCGATATTGACTACAAGAAATTCAAGATAAAGGAAAACGGATACAGGCATTTACCCATCAAAGAAAAAGTACGCATCATCCAACAGGTAAAGATACCGCAGGTAAGTGTATGCGAAGACTGCGGTGGGCATTACAACTATTGGAAATACGGATTTAATCCCAATAAAGACGATTGTTGCAATTTAAGGAGAAAATATGACTAAAATTCTTATAACTCTGCCTCTTGACGATATTAAGCCTTATGAGAGGAATCCCAGAAAAAACGATTCTGCGGTTGCCGATTTGATGGAATCAATCAAACAGACGGGCTACATTGCACCGATAATTGTTGATGAAGACAATGTAATTCTGGCCGGGCATACAAGATATAAGGCCCTCAGCACTCTGGGGAAAAAGGAAGCCCTCGTCTTACAAGTAAGAGGGATGACGAAAGACCAGAAGAAAAAATACAGGCTCTTAGATAACAAAATAGCAGAGAAGTCCGGCTGGGATTTCGAGCTTTTGGATTGGGAGCTTGAGGAAATAGATTGGGAAGGCTATGATTTCGGCTTCTCGTCAGGCGAAGATATAGATATAGATAATTTCTTCGGCGAATCAGAGGATGACGAAGACGAAGAGAAGTTACACGAGATTGTCTGCCCTCATTGTGGAGAGAAAATATATATTAACAAATCCTTTGAAGTAAAATGAGAATGTTTTTAGCCGGGGGGATAACGGGAAATCTTAATCCTTTTTGGCGATGCCTGAGCCAGAAGCTAAAGACAGGACAAGAATTTAAAATTGCGGGAGAAGAAGCAATGCGGATTTTCCTTGCGGGTGGAGAGTCAAGGCATTGGATACACGATACACTGCTTAATAAATCACAAGAAGATATGCAGATTTACATTGCGGGGACTTGGCCGTATAGAAACCTTGGAGATTATGATCCAACGGTTTTTAAATACAAGCCGTTTATCTTAGAAAGCTTTTACTATGTCGACGAAGATACAGAAAGGCTTTTGCCATACTTTGGGGACTTTCTTTTAGATAGCGGGGCTTTTACCTTTATGCAGGGCAACCATAACGGCAAGATACAATGGGAGGAATATGTGGATAGCTATTCCGACTTCATCTTACGGAACAAGGTTGAAAAATTCTTTGAACTGGATATTGACTCCGTTGTTGGCTACGAAAATGTCCTGAAACTTCGCAAACGGCTTGAGAAAAAAACAGGCAAAGAATGTATCCCGGTATGGCACAAGAGCAGGGGGATAGAAGAATTTAAGAAAGATGCCGACCGATATTCGTACATTGCAATTGGCGGCATCGTCAGTAAAGAAATAACAAAGGATCAGTATAAAGCTTTCCCGGCGATGATTAAAGAAGCCCATAAACGGAAGTGTAAAATACACGGACTCGGGTTCACTTCTTTAGAGTGGCTAACTAAATGCCATTTTGACTCTGTAGATAGTACAGCTTGGACTACGGGGAACCGCTTCGGCTACATCTATAAATTTAATGGGGAAACGATGGAAAAGATCGACGTCCCGGATGGGCAGAGGATATCCAAACCAAGAGAGACGGCATTAATCAATTTCACAGAATGGATTAAATTTCAGAAGTACGCTGAAACACATTTATAGGAGAACATATGAGCAAGATAGTACTATTATCCGGGGGGATAGATTCGACAACCTGTTTGGCGTGCGCCTTACAGGAAGACAAAAATGTAATAGCCGTAAATATGTACTACGGGCAAAGGCACAAAAGAGAAATAGAGAGTGCGAGAGCAGTTGCGGATTATTACAAGGTGAAATTAATAGAACTTGATCTTCAAGAAATATTTAAATGGAGTGATTGCTCTTTACTATCACATTCCGGGAAAAAAATAAAGCACGGGAGCTATGCGGAACAGATTAAAGAGACGGACGGCAAGACCCCGGTTGAAACATATGTACCATTTCGGAACGGGCTTATGCTTTCAGCGGCGGCAAGTATCGCAATAAGTGCAGGAGCTTCTGAGATATGGTACGGGGCGCACGCAGATGATGCGGCTGGGAACGCTTATCCTGACTGCTCGACGGCGTTTACAGATGCAATCAATAACGCAATTTACAGAGGGAGCGGGGAACGGGTTACAGTTAAAGCCCCTTTTGTAAATGAGAACAAGGCAGGAGTTGTTAAAAGAGGACTTGAGCTGTTAGTGCCATATGAACTCACTTGGAGTTGCTATGAGGGCGGGGAAAAACCTTGTGGCGAATGCGGCACTTGCATAGACAGGAAAAAAGCCTTTGAGGCGAATGGGGTCTCTGACCCGCTGGAGTATAAATGACAAGGCTACCAAATATACAAGAAATTAAGAAGATAACAATGCACCCGCAAGCGGCGTGCAAGTGTGTATTGGGTGGAGATTGGTACACCATAAACTTTGACATAGAGTATATCCCGGGAGAATGGTATCCCGATTATATGGAAGTACAAGACTTCGTCCAGCAACATATAGACGGGGAAAGCCTTAATATTGAAGATGCCGTCGCAATCCTGAGGGATTCATTTATTGATTTTTGTCCCTGCCAAGTGACAGTGACGGCGAAAATAGCTAACGCAAAAACCCATTTCAACGTTGAAGTTGAGGGTTAAATAATAAACGTGGTATGCGATAACCCACGATAAAAAACTAAGGAGACAATTTTATAATGACCAACGGGATTATTCTTTTTGCGGAAATAATAATCGTATTTTCCGCACTCTTACTTTGCCATAAGCTTTTCGGTAAAGCAGGGCTTATTGCTTGGGTAGGGATCGCAACTGTGCTTGCCAACATTATTACTGCAAAGAACGCAGACCTTTTCGGGATGAGTGTGGCAATCGGGACTGTGATGTTTGCATCAACGTTTTTGGCAACGGATATTCTTTCTGAGCTGTACTCTAAGGAAGATGCGAAGACGGCAATTTATATTGGCCTTTTTAGTTCTGCTCTGCTTATAATTGCAACACAGATCGCTCTGCTCTATAAGCCGTCAGCAATCGATTATGCCGACGATTCAATGAAGACACTTTTTGGACTTAATCTTCGGATCTCTCTGGCAAGTATGGTGATGTACTTTATAGCCAATATGGGCGACATCTATATCTTTAACGCCATAAGAGAAAAGATGGGCGGCAGACAAATGTGGGTACGGAATAACGTCGCAACAATATTCTGCAACTGCATTGAGAACTTCGGGTTTATCGGCCTCGCATTTGCCGGGATATATGATTTCAAAACAATCCTTATTATAGCAGGGAGCACGAGCGTTGTTGAAATGATAGCGGCGATCTGCGATACTCCTTTCCTCTATATAGCTACGGGCAGATGGAATATGAAGTAATTGGCATAGTAGCTACGATATTCGTATTACTTTCATTTTTAAAGACGGATAGTAAAAAGATCCGCAAGTTAAATATAATCGGTGCGGCTTTGTTCGTAATCTATGGGATATTCATAAGGGCTTATTCAACAGCCCTTTTGAATTTTTTATTAATCATTATCCATATTATTAAGCTGAGGAATGGGTAATATAGATCAAAGGCGTTGGCGGCAGAAACGGATAGCTATACTTAAAAGGGATAAGTACACCGACCAAGTATTGCTTAGAGGTGGGGAGAAAGTAGAAGCAGATGTTGTGCATCATATCTTCCCAAAAGAACAATATCCTCAATATACTTGGAAAGATTGGAACCTTATCTCAATATCAAGAGATACCCACGAATTATTACACAACAGAGTCACGGGCGGGCTTTCTGACATAGGGCTTAAACTATTGAAAGAAACAGGAGAGAAGCAAGGCATAAAAACCTTTGAGCTTATATTGGTAGTTGGATTGCCGGGGAGCGGTAAGACCACATATGTACAAGCCAATATGGGTGACGCTCTTGTATATGACCTTGACTATATAGCCGGGGCGTTCAGACTAAAGCCTGCGCACGCAGAATACAATGAAGCGGCAAGGAGAATGGCTAACAGTATGGCTACTGCATTCAGCAGGGCCGCATCATCGTTTTGCAGTAAAGCCTACATCATCCGCTCTGCTCCTTCCGTTGAAGAAGTAACAAGATATGATCCTGATACGATAGTCATATGCAAACATCTATCTGACATAACAAGCCGCCCGGATTATCGTAAGATAGATACGGAACATATGGAAGAACGTATTGAAGACATAAAACAATTTGCAATCGATAACTATATCCCAGTGATTGAAGTATAGCTCCTCCCCCGGGGTGGCAAAAAAATTAAGCGGAGGGGGAACC
>JAEIGA010006899.1_pt1 | contig 17265 bp, 20 predicted proteins | sample 9270691 | NCBI WGS metagenome assembly JAEIGA01 (sample SAMN17057246, study PRJNA624740) | gut metagenome | biome: biome; isolation source: fecal sample | host: Bos grunniens | place: China: Xizang | collected 2019 | reverse complement strand
GCTGGTTCAACATTTAGCTCATCCACTTCTGCATAGCCGTCAAGCACGGTTCCGCCTGCAAGCTCGGCAATCATTTCAGCTGCACGATCGCCCGCTGTGCGAACACGGTTCGGGTCTACCCCTTTTTCAAAACGAGCACTTGCTTCAGAACGCAAGCCGAAATCTTTGGATGCTTTACGCACTGGGCCGCCTGCGAAATAAGCTGCTTCAAGAAGAACAGTCGTTGTTTCATCCACAACCTCTGAGTTTGCTCCTCCCATCACACCTGCAAGTGCGATTGGTTCTTGGCCATTTGTAATAACCAAATGATCTGGCGTAAGCGTGCGCTCTGCTTCGTCAAGTGTCACAAGCTTCTCGCCTTCATGGGCCATGCGTACGACAATCTCTTTTGATCCTAGACGGTCATAGTCGAAGGAATGAAGCGGCTGACCGTATTCAAGAAGGATATAGTTCGTCACGTCGACGACATTATTATGCGGGCGGATGCCGCTCTTCATAAGGATGGATTGCAGCCATAATGGAGATGGTCCAATTTTGACATCCTTGATGACTTTCGCGATGTATAAAGGATTTTGTTCCTTTGCTTCAACCTTTACGGAAATGTAATCTGAAGCTTTTTCCCCGGAACCGGATACAGATACCTCTGGAAGCTTCACTTCTTTGCCAAGGATGGCTGCCACTTCATAAGCGACGCCAAGCATGCTCAAGCAATCAGAACGGTTTGGCGTAAGTCCTAACTCAAGGATGGCGTCATCTAAACCAAGCACTTCAAGTGCATTCGTTCCAGGCACGACATCGCTTGGGAATACGAAAATCCCTGTTGAATATTCCTTCGCAACAACCTTCGCTTCAATGCCAAGCTCCTGAAGGGAGCAAATCATCCCGTTAGATGCTTCCCCGCGAAGCTTGCTTTTCTTGATTTTGAAATTGCCTGGAAGAACAGCTCCCACACGGGCAACCGGCACTTTTTGGCCTGCTGCCACATTCGGTGCGCCGCAGACGATCTGGATTGGCTCCTCTTCACCGACATCAACCTGGCAGACACTTAATTTATCTGCATTCGGGTGCTGTTCTTTTTGCAATACATGACCAATGACAACGTTTGTGATTGACTCTGCCGGCGCTTCCACACCTTCTACTTCAATCCCGCTGCGTGTAATTTTCTCTGCTAATTCCTGTGCGCTGATTCCATCTAAATCAACATACTCTTGTAACCATTTATATGATACGAACATGATTTTTCCTCCTGACTCATTCTTTACTCGTGGCAGTGAAACTGGCTGGTGAAGCGAACATCATTTGTATAGAAATGACGAATGTCATCAATGCCGTATTTCAGCATCGCAATACGCTCTACACCCATGCCAAAGGCAAATCCAGTGTATTTGCTGGAATCAAAGCCAGCCATCTCAAGCACGTTCGGGTGAACCATGCCGCCTCCTAATATTTCAATCCAGCCTGTTCCCTTACATACGGAGCAGCCTTTGCCGCCGCAGATTTTGCAGGAGATGTCCATCTCAACAGAAGGCTCCGTGAATGGGAAGAAGCTTGGACGAAGGCGGATTTCACGATCTTCACCGAAGAATTTCTTCGCGAATACCTCGAGCGTGCCGTTTAAGTCAGCCATCGTAATATTTTCATCCACGACAAGTCCCTCAATTTGCATGAATTGATGAGAGTGTGTCGCGTCATCATTGTCACGGCGGTATACTTTACCTGGACAAATAATCTTAACCGGGCCTTTTCCTTCATGCTTCTCCATTGTGCGGGCCTGCACTGGGGATGTATGGGTACGCATCAAGATCTCTTCTGTGATATAGAAGGAATCCTGCATATCCCTTGCCGGGTGGCTCTTCGGCAGATTCAACGCCTCAAAGTTATAGTAATCCTGCTCCACTTCAGGGCCTTCCGCAATCGTGTAGCCCATGCCAAGGAATAAGTCCTCAAGCTGCTCAGTGATTTTTGTGAGCGGATGATGATTGCCCTTTCTGACAGGTGCACCTGGAAGGGTAACGTCAATCTTTTCTGCCGCAAGCTGCTGATTCACCGCTTCCTCTTCTAGAGCTGCGTGTTTCTCCTCAATGGCCGCTGTGATTGCCGCGCGAACCTCATTGGCTAAAGCGCCAAGCTTCGGTCTTTCTTCCGCTGAAAGGCTGCCCATTCCTCTTAATACTTCCGTAATCGGCCCTTTCTTGCCAAGATAAGCAACACGGACATCATTCAACGCTTTCAAATCAGCTGCGTCAGTGACTTTTTGCAAGGCTTCCTGCTGCAATGCTTGTAATTTTTCTTGCATGATACATCCTCCTAATTGGTCAATATGATGAAATTAAATGAAAACACAAAAAACCCCGTCTCCTAAAAAAGGGACGAGGTTATGAGTCGCGGTACCACCCTTGTTAGCACACCTTAAGAAGGGTATGCTCGCTTCATTTCATAACGGCTTTCATGCCGGCAAACCTTTACGCTCAAGCGGTCCCGGTTGCAGCTCCGGAGGTGAATTCATTGCTTCCGGCTTCTAAAAATGCTTTCAGTCATCGGCATTTTCTCCCTGGTTCAGCCCTTATCATGAAACAATTACTTGTTCTCCATCTTCGCTTTTCATCATCAATTTTTATTGTTTCATTATAATCGAATTTCTCGTGCGTTTCAAACCCTCAGCGAAAAATTAATTCTTTAGCCCATACATAAGAATGCCGGCTGCAACAGCCACATTCAAGGATTCACTTTTTCCATAGATAGGAATGTATACATTCTGGTCTGTTTTTTGCAAGAGCTCCGTGCTTACCCCGCTCCCCTCGTTTCCGACAAGGAGCGCAAAACGGTCAGCGCGCTCAATCTCCCGGTAAGGCTTTGCCCCTTGCAAGGCCGTACCAAATACTTTTACCCCGCCTGCCTGCAGCCGTTCTATCCAATCTCCTAGATTTCCTTTTAGGATAGGAAGATGGAACAGACTTCCTTGTGTGGAACGAACAACTTTCGGGCTGTACGGGTCTGCGCATCCATCTCCAAGGATAACGGCGCTGAACCCGGCCGCATCAGCCGTGCGGATCATCGTACCGATATTGCCCGGATCCTGTACGCGGTCAATGAGCAAGACCGTTTTCAGGTCCCCCTCCTCAAGTTCAAAGCGAGGCTTATGGCACACCGCAATAATTCCTTGCGGTGTATCCGTATCCGCGAGTGCAGCAAACACTTCATTATGTACTGTAAACAGGTCGGCGGATTCCAAATTCCATTTCAGCGGCAGATCCGTCCCCTCCTTAAGGATGACATCCTCCACAAGGCCGTTCTTAAGTGCCTCTTCTACTAGATGAAAGCCCTCAACAAGAAACTTCCGGCTTTTATCCCGTTCCTTCTTGCCAAGAAGCTTCTTCCATTGCTTCACGCGCGCATTCTGCATTGATTCGATATATTTCAACTTTCCTTCACCTTCTTCATTAACGTTCTTCCATTATAGCCGATTTTGTATACATAGAAACAGGAAAGAATAGCAAAACTATCATAAAGACTACTTTGGAGGAATGAACATGAATCTAAATTTACGTAATGCCATCATTCATAATGTCTCCGGAAATTCGCAGCAAGAACTAGAAGCAACCATCGTCGATGCCATCCAATCCGGAGAGGAAAAAATGCTTCCAGGGCTCGGCGTGTTATTTGAACTGATTTGGCAGAAAGCTTCAGATGATGAGAAACATGAGATGCTAGGGTTGCTTGAGACAGCGCTAAAGCATTGAAAAACGATGATGGAGCTACCACTCCATCATCGTTTTTTTAGCTATATTTAATTTGGTCTACTGCTTTACGGTCAAGGCGCTTAACGAGTTCAACAATGAGGCTGACCGCATTTTCAAAATCATCTCGATTCAATATCCCCGCATTAGAGTGGATATAGCGTGTTGGGATTGTAATCGCGATTGAAGGAGCGCCTGTTCCTGCTAGATGGAAGGAGCCCGCGTCTGTACCGCCACCCGGGATATGGTCATATTGGTACGGGATATTCATCTCCTCGGCAACACCCTCAATGAATTCACGCAGCCCTTTATGGGCAACCAAACTGGCATCATATAAGACAAGTCCTGGACCGTCTCCTGCTTTGGCGATTCCATGCTTTTCAGATAATCCCGGTGTGTCTACAGCGATGCCGACATCAACCGCGATAGCAATATCCGGTTTCACAGCCGCGGCAGCTGTTTTCGCTCCTCGCAAGCCGACTTCCTCCTGAACGGTTCCGACACCATAGAAAATATTCGGGTGCTTTTCATCCTTCAGACGCTTCATAGCCTCAATGGCGATTGCGCAGCCGATTCGGTTGTCCCATGCTTTTGCCATCAGCATCTTCTCATTCTTCATCACCGTGAATTCAAAATATGGCGTAATCATATCGCCAGGACGGATACCCCACTCCATTGCTTCCTCGCGGCTAGCCGCGCCGATATCGATAAACATATCCTTAATATCTGCCGGTTTCTTTCTTGCCTCAACCGGAAGAACATGCGGTGGAGTTGAACCGATGATGCCTGTAATTTCCTCCCCCTTTGAAGTGGTGACCGTTACACGCTGGGATAGCATAACTTGGGACCACCAGCCGCCAATTGTCTGGAAGAAGATAAAGCCTTTCTCATCGATACGGGTTACCATGAAGCCGACCTCATCCAAGTGTCCTGCCACCATGATACGCGGACCGCTCTCATCCCCTTTCTTCTCAGCGATCAAGGAGCCGATACCGTCAAGCGTGATAGTCTCTGCATATGGCTCAATCATTTTTTTCATCACTTCTCGCGGCTGCGCTTCATTGCCGGCGATACCATTTACATCCGTCAATTCCTTCAGCATTGAGAGCGTTTCATCCAATTTCGTCATGCTCATCATTCCTTCCATTAACATTTCATATGTATTTTTCTACATCAGCCTCTACTTATCCTTTTTAGTAACAAAATCGTACCCAACCCGAAACTTTTCCATGTCTCACTCGTAACAAACCTAGATGGCAATGAAAGGAAGTAAAACAAATGGTACTTATTCTAAAGATGGCACTCTTATCTACCATCATCTTTTTCTTATATAAAGGAATCAAGCAATTTCTGAGTCCACAACGCAAGCTTTACTCCTCCCAGAAACATAACCAGTTTTTCTTGCTGGATGAGAGGCATAATGCACGCAAGAATTTTACGCTTACCTATAAAGGTCTTCTATTTGAGGGAGAGAAATACTTAAGGAATGGGAACGATCCCGAGTCTGTCTGCTCCATCCTCATCTCAGCCGCCTCTCCCGCTGATGCAGCTTGCGTGACTAAAGATGAACTGCTCTATATCCAAGAGCAAATCAACCTTCATTATCCAGAAGCAGAAGTGGATTGGGAAGAGCCGCTTCAAGGCCCTTATGTCAATTAAGAGACCGATTCCATTATACCAGCATCAATCAGTTAATCATTCCTTCGCTGCTCGCATTTTCATCTGAAACCAATAGCTCACTCAATACGTATATTAGGTAGAAGCAGAGAGGAGTGAAGCGGGCATGAATACGGATTCTCGCTTGAACCAATTACTAACCATTACCTTATTGGCTCTATGGTCTGCCCTTGGCTTGATGTTTATCCTTTCGTTTGCCATTCCCTTCACCCAGCCGGTTTATGATTTTATGATTTTAACAGGCACAATCAGCATAGTACTCTTGCTAGTCACAATCATGAATAAAAGAAAAAGAATCGCTCAATAAGACTACTACTGGAGCTGCTCGCATGTGCGCGGGCAGCTTTTTATTTAACCGAAATGGACAGGCAGGTTTTTAATGCTTCTTTCGGTTTAATGAACGCTAATTCTTCCTTCCGATTGAATTCACCTGTAAGCGCAAACCAAGGCTCCACACAAACGAACTCCTTCCCGGCTTCTGTCCATAAGACCACATAGCGGAACTCTTCACCATACTCCATCAAGACAGACTTAGAGAATTCCGGTATCGGGAACTCAATTCTTTTTTTGGCTGCGTCAAGAAGGGCTAGAGATTCCTTCTTCCCATTGAGATTCAGACCATCCTCGATTGGCTTAACTTGCCCGTCATTATAGTCGAGGAAGCTTTTAGCATCGGTGCAATAGGCAAGATTCTTCTCTGCCGTTTTGAAATATGGATGAAATCCCGGATAGACCGGCATCTCCACATCTGACTCATTCCTGTATTCCTGCTCGATGGAAAGCATCCCATTCTGCAGACGATATGTATAAACAACCTCAAAATCAAACGGATACGATTTTTTCGTCTCTTCATTGCTTTTCAAGCGAATCGTCAAGAAGGCCTCATCATCCGATGCCCCGCTCTCGACAACCTCCCATGGCATATTGCGCGCAAAGCCATGATTTTTCATCGTATAGCTGGTTCCTTCCCACTCATACTGCCCATTCTCAAGCTGACCGGCAATTGGGAACAGGACCGGGATCCCGCCTCTTACATTCGCCTGTTCATCCTGGAAGGTCTCATTATTCAAGTACAGCAGCTCCGTATTTTCAACTCCATAGCCAATAATGATGCCGCCGCGCTCAGGAGCAGCCTTTACCCATGCTTTTGAGGATGGATCAATCAATTCGTATATATCATAATGACCGTCTTTATATCGTTTAATCTCATACATTAGCAACACCTGTCCTTCTCTATTTTAAACGGCTGATTTAACAGAATAATCAGTCCTACCTTCATCTTCCCATACTCCCATAACCAATTCAAACCCAATAGATCAAGAAATATTAACCAACACAAAAAGCCCTGCCGCCTTTTTTGGCAGCAGGACTTTACCGTTCCGTATGCGCAAAGAAAGAGCTCCACTTAATAATGACCCTTTTCTCACGCATAAAAAAGATTAAACCAGCCAGGGCTACGAGAATAATGAGGCCCATCTCCACTGAGAAACTCGCAATGGAATGACCAAAGATTGTATAAAAGAAGGCAAGCGGAATATTCGTCCAAAACACAGCCTTTGCATATTTGGAAAAACGGCGGCTATTGCCCATTAAATAAAAATTCAATAGCTGAAAATGGATGAAGGGAATCAACCGAAGAACACTTGCTTGAAACACATTGATCCTTCCGCCAAATTTCAGCGTCTTCTCATCTAAATGTTTAAGCTTTTCCTGCAGGGACGGCATTTTGCTGATCATGAAATAAAAGACCACAGATGATAACCATAAGCCCATCAGCGATAATACTGACCCGAGCAGCGGGCCAAACAACATTCCGCCAGCCAGGCAAACAACGGCCACCGGAATAAATAAAAGCTGGCGAAGCACATGGAATAACACGAACATGATAGGAGCCATATATCCAGCTGACTCGATGAAGGCCAGTAAGATTGTATAGTTTTCTCCCACGGTCACACCCCATTTAGTTGTCTGTCTTGCTGCTAAAATCTTGTACCTTCACTCTTTATCAATATATGCAAGCACCCGCAAAAATAACCATCTAAAACAGGACGAAGACGATTATAGCTGCATCAAGAAGCGCCAATATTGGAAACCCAAGCCGAAAGGTAATATGCTTCGTCTTGTGCCGGAACAGCTGCATGCCAAGCACACCGCCAATCGCCCCTCCAAGAAGCGCCGCTATCCACAGTGCCCTTTCGCTGATACGGTATTGATTCCGCCTCGCACGCTCCTTATCTGTCTTCATCATAACAAGCAGCACAACGCTCATCAAAGCTATGTAGGCAATCATGAACATAGATGATATCCCCCCTGAATAAACGAAAGGCGCCTCCATCCGGAAGCGCCTTATCAAACAATTACTTGTTAAGTTCTTTTTTAGCTGTTTCTGCTAATTGAGCGAAAGCAGCTGCATCGCTGATTGCAAGGTCAGCAAGCATTTTGCGGTTCACTTCGATACCAGCAAGCTTCAAACCGTGCATTAAACGGCTGTAAGAAAGACCGTTGATGCGAGCTGCTGCGTTGATACGAGTGATCCAAAGTTTGCGGAAGTCGCGTTTCTTTTGGCGACGATCGCGGAATGCATATTGCAAGGATTTCATTACTTGCTGATTAGCAACTTTGTATAATGTATGTTTTGAACCGAAATAACCTTTAGCTAGCTTTAATACCTTTTTACGACGTCTGCGCGTCACTGTACCGCCTTTAACACGTGGCATATCTAAATTCCTCCTAAAATTGAGTCGTTCTCAATTACTTGATATTATCTAAAAGATGACGAATGCGTTTGAAATCTCCGGAGCTAACCATTCCGCTTTTACGTAGTTTACGTTTTGCTTTAGTGGATTTGTTAGCGAATAAGTGGCTAGTGTAAGCGTGGCTGCGCTTAAGCTTACCAGAACCAGTTTTTTTGAATCGCTTTGCAGCGCCTCTGTGAGTTTTCATTTTTGGCATAGGAATTTTCCTCCTCGAAACATTACTTTTCGTTTTTCGGTGCTAAAATCAAGAACATGCTGCGTCCGTCCATTTTCGGCGCTGTTTCCACAGACGCCACTTCTTTGCATTCCTCTGCAAAGCGGACCAATACGCGCTGTCCGATTTCTTTATGGGTAATAGCCCGTCCTTTAAATCGAATGCTCGCTTTAACCTTATCGCCTTTTTCAAGGAACTTGATGGCATTGCGAAGCTTCGTATTAAAGTCATGCTCGTCAATCGTTGGGCTTAAACGAACTTCTTTTAAGCTGATTGTCTTTTGGTTCTTTCTTGCTTCTTTTTCCTTCTTCTGTTGCTCGAAACGGAACTTACCATAGTCCATGATACGGGCGACAGGAGGCTTTGCATTCGGTGCAACCAGTACAAGGTCCAAATTCACACGTGAAGCGATTTCCAAAGCTTCATTGCGAGATTTGATTCCAAGCTGCTCACCATTTTGATCAACTAGACGTACTTCACGGGCACGAATGCCTTCGTTTAAGATCATGTCTTGTTTGCTAATAATAAGCCACCTCCAAAAATTTTAGGGCAAAATAGTTTATATAGCTTTTTTAGGCAATAAAAAAGACCGGTGTACACACACCCGCCCATAATAAGACATACTGTCAGATTAGCTAATCGTAACCAGTCAGCTGCTCATCATGAGTGCCATACAGGTGAGAAGCGGGTGCTTCTTCTTTCATAAGTGCTATATTAAATATTGCTCACTAAAATATAATAACACATTGCCCAATAACATGTCAATAATCGTTCGTTCTTTATGACAACAAAAACAATTCTATCAGACAAACAAATGGATGGCAAGATTTTTTTGAGAAACATTTCGTTTGAGAGGTTTTAAGGTTGTTGAAATTGGGTAATTAACAGGTTTCGTGGTATTGTTCCATCCTTTGTATGGGCAAAGGGTGGGTTTTCTCTGACGACTCCCACCTTTCGTCCACCCTTTTCCCATCCTTAATACTTCTTGCCCGGGCGAAGCGTGGGCTTTCTCTGACGAACCCCATCTTTTGACCACCCTTTCCCCATCCTTCATACCTCTTGCATGGGCGAAGGATGGGCTTTCTCTGACGAACCCCACCTTTTGACCACCCTTTCCCCATCCTTCATACCTCTTGTATGGGCAAAGCGTGGGCTTTCTCTGACGAACCCCACCTTTCGTCCACCCTTTTCCCATCCTTCATACCTCTTGCATGGGCGAAGGGTGGGCTTTCTCTGACGACTCCCATCTTTTGACCACCCTTTCCCCATTCTTCATACCTCTTGCATGGGCGAAGGATGGGCTTTCTCTGACGAACCCCATCTTTCGTCCACCCTTTCCCCATCCTTCATACCCCTTGCATGGGCATAGGGTGGGAATAGTCTGGCTTCTCTTGCCTTTCCCGATATACTTCCAGAACAAGAAAGACCCAAATGCGTACGACGCATTTGGGTCTTTCTCTGTTCATTATTTCAATTCGCCTTTGATGATTTCCAGGAATTCTTCAAATGGCATAACTTCGGATTTTTGTTCGCCGTATTTGCGGACATTGACTTGGCCGTTTTCTTGTTCTTGATCACCGATAACGAGCATGTAAGGAATCTTGAGCATTTGAGCTTCACGGATTTTGTAGCCCATTTTTTCATCGCGAAGGTCCACTTCAACGCGGAGTCCGGCAGCTTGGAGGCCTTCCTCGATTTTCTTCGCGTAGTCAAGGTGTACATCTGGAGATACCGGGATGACTTGTACCTGTACAGGTGCGAGCCATGTCGGGAAGGCTCCTTTGTATTCCTCGATCAAGAAGGCTACGAAGCGTTCCATTGTGGATACGACGCCGCGGTGGATAACGACCGGGCGGTGCTGTTTGCCGTCTTCTCCTACGTATGTTAAATCAAATCGTTCAGGCAATAAGAAGTCAAGCTGTACAGTGGATAGTGTTTCGTCTTTTCCAAGCGCTGTTTTTACTTGAACGTCTAATTTCGGTCCGTAGAAGGCTGCTTCGCCTTCTGCTTCATAATAGTCAAGGCCTAGCTCGTCCATTGCCTCTTTCAGCATGGATTGCGCTCTTTCCCACATTGCGTCATCGTCAAAATATTTTTCTGTATCTTGCGGGTCACGGTAAGAAAGACGGAAGGAGTAGTTCTCCATGCCGAAATCTTTGTATACCTCAAGAATCAGATTCACAACGCGCTTGAATTCATCCTTGATTTGGTCAGGGCGGACGAATACGTGAGCATCATTCAATGTCATTCCGCGCACGCGCTGCAGGCCTGCAAGAGCACCTGACATTTCATAGCGGTGCATCATGCCAAGTTCAGCGATACGGATTGGAAGCTCACGATAGCTGTGAATGTCATTTTTGTAAATCATCATGTGGTGCGGGCAGTTCATCGGACGAAGGACCAGCTGCTCATTATCCATATCCATGGTCGGGAACATGTTCTCTTGATAGTGATCCCAGTGTCCGGATGTTTTGTACAACTCAACGCTTCCCATGATTGGTGTGTATACATGATCGTAGCCAAGCTTTTGCTCTTTATCGACGATATAGCGTTCGATGACGCGGCGGATTGTCGCACCTTTTGGCAGCCATAATGGAAGGCCTTGTCCAATCAATTGGGAGTTCATGAACAGGTCAAGCTCTTTCCCAATCTTACGGTGGTCACGCTCTTTTGCTTCCTGCAGGAGGCGTAGATGCTCATCAAGGTCTGCTTTATTGAAGAAGGCTGTACCGTATACACGCTGGAGCATTTTATTATCGCTGTCTCCGCGCCAGTATGCACCAGCAATGTTCAGCAATTTGAATTCCTTAATTTTTCCTGTTGATGGCACGTGCACGCCGCGGCAAAGATCGAAGAATTCGCCTTGCTCATAGATTGTGACTGTCTCATCTTCAGGGATAGCATCAATCAATTCAAGCTTGTACTCATCACCGATTTCTTCGAAGAGACGTTTCGCTTCATTGCGGCTGACTTCCTTGCGCACAACCTCAAGGTTCGCATTAATGATTTTTTTCATTTCCTTCTCAATCACAGGAAGATCTTCCGGTGTGATGGATTCGTCAAGATCCATATCATAGTAGAATCCGCCTTCAATCACAGGACCTACACCGAATTTGACGTTTTTGTAGATTCGCTTAACCGCTTGCGCCATTAAGTGGGCCGTGCTGTGGCGAAGGATCTCAAGCGCCTCCGGCTGGTCTGGTGTGATGATTTCAACAGAAGCATCTTCCAGGATTGGTCTGCGCAGGTCATAAAGGGCACCGTTCACCTTACCGGCAAGCGCCTTTTTCTTTAAGCCTGAACTGATGGAGGATGCGATTTGTTCAGTTGTTGTTCCGGCGTCATACTCCTTTACCGCACCATCCGGAAATGTAATGTTAATTTTCTCGGCCATGTCTGCCACTCCTTTTTTTTGCAAAATAAAAAGCCCGCCCCTCATAATTTCAAGGGACGAGCTGTTATGGATTTATTCATAATACCCGCGGTTCCACCCAAATTCCGGCATAAAAAGCCGACACTTAGTTTCTTTTAACGGAGTCTTCCGTCAGCCAATACTAGCCAAAAAAGAGGGCGTTCCTGACTGAAGTTCAAAGGTGGTAAGCATTTCAGCATGCGAGGAAGCTTTCAGCCAGCGGCTTCCCTCTCTAATACGCGTACGTTCGATAATGCCCATGTCCTTATCATAACTTATCTTCTATATGAGGTTTGGTATGTAGGTAATTATAAAAGCTTATGATGACAAAAGCAAGAAGGCTGGATAAAAATTATCTTCTTTCTCCCGCTTCCTTCATCCGCTCAGCAAAACAGCTAGGATGGGCAATAATGATCCGCTCCTCAAAGATTTTTTTCAATGTACGGATGATCCTGATTTCTTCATCCTCGGCATAAATGAAAATTTTGCGCGGTGCCATGGATACGAGAGGGGCGATTGTATTGGAATCGATAAACATCGGATTTTCCGCCATTAGCTTCCTGTCAATGGCATTGGCCAGATTGCGCTTTGAAATTAATTGAAGATGCTGATTATAAAAGAAGAACTCATCATCATATACAAGATGGACCTCCTCTAATAAAGGCCTTCTTACCTCAAGCAGTCCCCGAAGCAGGAAAATAAACTCCTGGTAATCCTGCTCGAGCTTATACTCATCAATTGCTATCCCAACGAGAGATACAAAATCGTCCTGAATGGCGCGCATCCGAAAATTCCATAAGGATTGAAAGGAAAAGGGGACTTGTTCAGAAACAATTTCTCGAAATAAATGGGAAACCCTTTCCCTTAATTTCTCAGGAAGATCATTCGCCCCATGATAAACAACCTCTCCCTCCCACATCAGCAAAGCCATTTCCGCTATATGCTCCACTTCATCCTCATCTTGATAGAAATAGCGATTCTGAATGATTTCCCTGATTCTCTTTTCCAAATGGTACGAAGAAAAGAAGGAAAATAGGAATTCTATCACTGCAAGGCAGATTGCCTGTTCCCGATTCGGTTCAAGGCGGAAGGAGATAGACGTTTGTCCATCATTCTCAGCCAGATAGACTGCCTGTTGGATGATTGGACGACTGTTCTGCAAGCGAACATGCCAGCAGGCTTGTTCTTCCCGTGAATCAAAATACACCGTGAGCAACCAAATCCCTCCAGACTTAACGAAACTTTATAATCCATATATATGGGACAATGCATTCCTTTAGAATGAATGGGTATGAAAAAAAGCCGCCCATAAAGGGCAGCTTCTATCATCTATTCTCTTCGGTTCTTTCCGTCCATCTCTACCGGTGTCGTTAAGTTGCGGACACGCTCCATAATCCGTTTGCCCTTCACACGTTCCTCTTCCCCTCTTTGTGTATAAGAGAAATGGTGCTCAAGTTCCTTCCAGTTGAAATTCGAGGTAAAGAAGGTTGGCAAATTCTCATGCATCCGGTATTGGAGAATCGGTCCCAGCACGTCATCACGCGCCCAGGCACTCATCGTTTCTGCACCAATATCATCAATCATCAAGACTGAAACCTCTTTAAGGGCATCAATCTTTTGGTTAAAGGTGTTCTCAGCAAAGGAACCTTTCAGCTCACGGAGGAATTCCGGCCAGTACACGATATGAGAGGAAATACCGTCCTCTGAGAGGCCATTGGCGATGGCACCGAGCAGATACGTTTTACCGACCCCGAATTCGCCGTATAAATAAAGACCTTTATTATAGATGCCTTTTTTGTAATTATCCACGAAATTCTTCGCCTTCTCAATCGCTTCGATCATCGCCTCGGTTACATACTCATCAATATATAAATTGGCGAATGTTGCATTGACAATCTCTTTAGGCACATGGCTTGCATGAATCAGCTTCTTCATGCGATTCTTCTCCTCATGGAGGATTTTCTTGCGGCATGGCTCATAGGATACGTCAATTCTCTTTCCTTGGATGAACAAGCGAGGGATATGACCGCCGATTATATTCCGGCAGCTTTCAAGTGACGGGCATTCATCACAAGTCTTCGTTTGCGCCGCATATTCATACAATTTATTCATGCTCTTTTCGACCATTTCATTCGTTAATTCATCCTCATGCTCGCGTATGAAGGCTCGGACCTCCGGGTTGCTTAAGACGAGACTGCGCATTTCATCCCATCTTTTCTGGAAGCCCTCCCTATTCCCAAGCTTGTTCAAAGAGTCCTGTATATTCTTCACTGCTTACTCACCTCCTGGTTTTGAATTGCCTTGTATTTGCTCTTTCAGCCTGCGTGCTCTCTCAGCAATATCCTCTGTCTGAGCGGCTGGTTCTTTCTTTTTGCTGTCATCCATCCACTCCGGAATCATCTCTTTCCTGCCGGATGAAGCCGCACGGCGATTCGGTGTTTTTGTGTTCTTATTCTGTTTGTCATCGGCCCATTTCTGGTATTTCTTATGCTCGCTCTTAGCTGTTTCATAGGCTTCCCTTACGGTCGTAATCTTTTTGCGGGCCCAATGGGAAGCAATTGTCTCCACATAGCTCGACTGCAGCTTCATGTCGGAACGAAGCATCACATAATGGAGAAGCACATTGACCACACCTGGCGGCAGCTTCTGATTGACCATGACCTTCTCGACAAGGGCAAGGTCCTTCTCAGATGGGAGCGCCCCCTCAGACAAGCTGACGAGGAACTCAAGAGGCGAGGTTGTTTCAAATGTATAGAGCAAATGCTCCTCAGGCGTTTTCGGTTCAAAAATCGTCCGCTCAAATTCCGGCTGCACACGCTCGATAATTGCCGGCATCTCCTCGCCATGGTTAATTAGGAACAACTCACGGGCGCATTTGCGCAATTCATCTATATCAATCTCTTCATGTTCATTCTGACAGCGCAAAATGAGCTTGCTCATATCCATGACCCCAATCTTATATAGATAAGCCAGAGTCGCCACTGCCTCCATGACTGCCGGAGTGAAGGATTTGCGCGAGATGAAGCTGCTCTTTAAGGAAGCAAATAATAATTCAAAATCGAATTGTTCAATGAAATTGGCGCTGTACCCCCCTGCTTCCTTTGAAAAGAACTGGTTTTGTCCAATTCTCTTGGTCTCAGCCAATTCCTTCGGGTTCTTGAATTCGGATTCAAAAACATCCGTAAACGAGTGAGTAACATCCTCAAAATCATCCGGTATCTTCTTGTCAGAAAACATCGTAAGCAGCCGCTCATAATGCCTGCTGTCAAGCTTTTGCTGAAGGTAGATTGGCAATAGATCATCATGGAAAAACTTCTCCGCTGTCAGCGGAGCTTGAACCTCATAAATGAAGACATTCCCTTCATCGGTAGCCTTCTTATATGTTTTTAATAAACCTATCCCCTCAAGCCTTCTCCGGCATTGGTAGATCTCATCAAGAGGCATCCCAAGGACATCCATCAGCCAGCGATGCGTGGTCTGCTTTGAATACATCGTCCCGGTCGTCACCTCGTTTATAAAGGTTAAGTATAGGGAGATGGAAAGACCGCCAATTAAGGGCTGGTATAAGTATTGAATAACCTTATGGTCCATCTCTGATAATTTATCCTTGTACAGGACAACATATCGATCTTTTGGGTTTACGAACATCCAGGAATATTGCATCATGTTTACAAACCTTTCGCCTACAAGAAGTGATAATGGCAAAAAAGAGCTAAAGAAACTGCCTTCAGCTCTGTTTTAATCTTCTTTTTTTATTAATTCCTTTAATTCCTTAATAAATACGTTGATATCCTTAAACTGGCGATAAACAGAAGCAAATCTCACATAGGCAACTTCATCAACCTCTGCCAGACGGTCCATGACCATCTCACCTATATGATCGCTCTTCACCTCAGAGAAGCCTTGGTTTCGCAATTCCTTCTCAACCTCTGTTGTGATATCTTCCAGTTCTTTTAAGGCAACATGGCGTTTCTCACAGGCCTTGATCAATCCGCGAAGGATTTTCTCACGGCTAAACTCTTCACGGGCTCCGTCTTTCTTCACCACAATCAGCGGAATTTCCTCCACCTTCTCAAAAGTAGTGAAACGGTAACCGCACGATTCACATTCTCTTCTCCTGCGTATGGAACGACCTTCATCCGCAGGCCGGGAATCGAGCACTCTTGTCCCGTTATGATAGCAAGTTGGACATATCATTCGATTAGCACCGTCCCTTTCTTTATAGTTCTATCTTATAGAAACAAGCCCATTTGGACAAGTATTTGTTTAAAATAGACAATTACCCGAACAGAGATCAATTATTTACCGTCAAAAAAAGGATGCGATTTCGAATCGTCATCCACTTTGAATATTAATATTTACATGGCGTGAACCCTTCTTACAGCTACTGGCCCCATACCTCTTGGAATCTCAAAGGTTTCTTTTGTTTGAGCATTCAAGGCATCAGCAATATAGTTGGCTGCGACGTTCGGATCAAGGTTGCCGCAAGTATACACATCAATGCTTGCATAACCGTGCTCCGGAAAACTATGAATCGTTAGATGCGATTCAGAAATGATGACGACTCCGCTGACTCCTTGCGGGGCGAATTTATGAAAGGCAACCTCTCTTACTTCCGCTCCCGACCTTAGCGCAGCATCCACAAAAATTTGCTCGATTTTATTCATATCGTTCAACTTTGTTAAATCGCAGCCCCATAATTCCGAAATGACATGACGACCGATAGTTTTCATATTTAATTCCCCCTTCAAGCATTTAAACGAATTTGATACCTTCGTTTCTGGCCGCAACTGCCACGGGGGAAAGTTAGTCCTAGAGGTCCTAACCCTTTAAGCAGCCAGTGCCAGGATATGAAGTTCACGGTTTTTAGTATATAATTTTTGCCTATCTTTTGCAACATATCCTTACCATTTTATACAATTAATACCAGTTTTAGAATAACAAAAAAAGCCGCTCCCAACTCCTTGCTGGAACGGCTCTATTAAAGGATTCTATTAGCTCATTTTCACTTCTTCCTTCACGAGCAAACGGGCAACATGGTTTACGAGGTCGACGACCCTGCAGGAGTAGCCCCATTCATTATCATACCAAGCTAGCACTTTGACCTTTTGTTCACCGATGACCATCGTTGAAAGGCTGTCGATGATGGTAGAATGCGGATTGGTGGTGAAATCGACGGATACGAGCGGCTCATCACATACCTCCATAATACCGGCGAGTTTCCCAGTCGCTGCATTCTTCAATGCTCGATTGACATCATCAGCTGTAACTGGCGTTTTCAGGTCAACAACCAAGTCCACTAGAGATACATTCGGAGTCGGCACACGAAGCGCCGTTCCGTGGAGCTTGCCCTTTAATTGCGGAAGAACGAGCGATAAAGCCCTGGCAGCACCCGTTGAGGTCGGGATGATGCTTTGAGCACATGCTCTTGCTCTGCGCAGATCTTTATGCGGGTTATCGATATTATTC
>JAEIGA010006898.1_pt1 | contig 17265 bp, 16 predicted proteins | sample 9270691 | NCBI WGS metagenome assembly JAEIGA01 (sample SAMN17057246, study PRJNA624740) | gut metagenome | biome: biome; isolation source: fecal sample | host: Bos grunniens | place: China: Xizang | collected 2019 | reverse complement strand
GCAAGTCTCAGCCTGCAAAATGACCTATAGAACATTTTCAAAAGTAAATTTTGTGTTTCAAAAATTTGAAATGCCCACATCACCTGTGTTTATGGGGGATGTGGGCATGTTCTAGCCTGCAAATTGACCTATAGGTCAAAAATGATGGTTAGAGATGACATTTTGACGTATAAAAAGTGAAAGAATGTTATATTAATTTTTTCTAACACTTCTTTAGCTTGTTATCATAGCAGAAGATTATATCTTTGTGGTGTCTTGAGTGGTAAGGCTGATATTTAGGCAACCTTTATTTATTAATTAAGTGGAGCAAACTATGATAATGAGACAATGTCTGCTGCTAATATCTATATTATGTTTTGCGTCGTGTAGTCAGGAATATATGATAAAGGGTAATTCCGATGTTATGACTCATGATGGTAAGACTTTTTATCTCAGGGAAGCGTATTCTCAGAGTAGTATTGCTGTCATAGACTCTTCTCGAGTAGAGCATGGTACGTTCTCTTTTTATGGTGATACGGATACCATACAGTTGGTGGGATTGTATATGGGAGCGGAACGAGTGATGCCAGTCGTATTGGAGGGTGGAAATCTGACTATCGAGGTGAGTCACATGAGGACGAAATTACGAGGAAGCAAATTGAATGAGAAACTCAACAAATTGCTATCGGAAAGAACCAGAATATTGGCTAAGCAGGATGAACTGAGACGAAAATGCATCGTTATGCTGTATAATGGTAGCAACGAAGACGAAATATACCAAAAGATAACTGTCCCATCATTGAAGTTGGTGAAAAAATTAGAGGCGCTTGAAACGAAATTTATAAAGGAGAACTATGACAATACATTAGGACCTGGATTCTTTATATGGCTCTTTGGTCAATATACGGTCCCAGTGATTACACCGCAGATAAAGAGTATCCTTGATGGCGCTCCAGAAGAATTTAAATGTCATCCCTATATTAGAGAATATATACGTCAGGCTAAACATACGATAGATGAATAAGCGATAGTTGTAAATGCAGACTGTCTCTATGCTTGTCGTTGGATTACCATAAACAAAAGACGCACTTGGAAGATACAATAAGAATCTTTCAAGTGCGCTTTTCTTTATTTATAGGGATGTATCGTTAGGATTGCTCAAGGAGCCAATGCTACGTGCGTTAGGTAAAAAAAAGAAGGGCATGATGCCCTTCAGTTGCCATGCTGAATTCTAGTCAGAAATCATCCATAGCATCAACCGAAGTCATCTTACTTCCCAATTAACCTAAACCTTTTAATTCAAAATCCTGATAGCGTGAAACTATCATTTAGAAATAACAGACCCTTTTTAACCTTAATACCTAAATCTACAGATGGTCTGTTTGGTCTTATCTATTGTTTTTGTGTTGTCGAGCGATTTCTGTGAATCGCTTCGTGCGGGATTTTTGAATTCTCCGATTGATTTTGATGCGAAATTAGACAAAGTTTTATGTGTGTGAAAGGGTTTTGTATGCTTTTCTGTATACTTTTCTTTTTTCTGTATGATGTTTGCAAACCAGTCTTGACAAAATCCTTTCTAAACTATAAATTGTCACTGGTGAAGCAGGTCTGCAAGAACAGGTCGTTGGTAAAAAAAATAGGAATATACTGTAAGTTTTGATAAAAAGTAGTAATTTTGCAGTGGAAAGCGTATTCAAGTGTGTACGTCAGTCGAATTTGATTGTATAAGACTTGAAGAAAACTGCGCATCTGATGAAGATATGAAAATAAAGGAAGTCGCCCTGACCCTTGAACGGTTCGCGCCCCTGCCCTTGCAAGAAAGTTACGACAATGCTGGCTTGCAAATCGGATTAACAGAGGCGGAAGCATCAGGGGTCTTATTGTGTCTAGACGTTACCGAGGCTGTAATCCTCGAGGCGGTAGAGCGAGGTTGCAATGTCGTTATTGCACACCATCCTCTCTTGTTTCGTGGACTCAAGTGTGTGAGTGATGCTACGCAGGTCGAACGCTGTGTGCGTGCCGCGATACTTAATAATATATGCATCTATGCAGCGCACACCAATCTGGACAATGCGGCGGGCGGAGTGAATTATAAAATCGCTGAAGTGTTGGGTTTGCAAGACGTGGCCTTTCTTTCACCACAAGGCGAGGGCGGAAGTGGTGTCGTAGGTCATTTGCCTCAGGCTGTGGATGCAATGGATTTCTTGCGTACTGTAAAAGAAAAATTTGCCGTAGAGTGCTTGATGCACAATAACGGGCCGCAAAAGAAAGTACAAAAGGTAGCGCTTTGCGGAGGTTCTGGAGATTTTCTGCTAAGCAACGCGATCGCTCAAGGCGCCGATGTCTTCCTGACAGGAGAAATGGGGTATCACTTCTATTTCGGACACGAAGACGAAATCTGGATAGGTGTGCTCGGACATTACCAAAGCGAACAATACACCATCGACTTGATGGCAGAAATTCTGCGCCGAGATTGCCCCGATTTGAGGGTGGAAAAAGTATCCTTCTCCACCAATCCTATACAATATATAATATAAGGTACGAAAATAGTAAAACAATATAATCATTTATCAATATGGCAACAAAAAAAGATTTGGCAGACATGTCGGTAGAGGAAAAGTTGAAGGCATTGTACGAACTGCAAACAATGCTTTCGGAAATCGACAAAATTAAGACTCTCCGTGGTGAACTTCCACTCGAAGTACAAGACTTGGAAGACGAAATCGAAGGTCTCTCACACCGCGTAGAAAAGTACCAAGAAGATATCGAAAAGTTGCAAAGCGACATCGCGCAAAAACGCATCAAAATCGATGAAGCAAAAGCTGCTGTCGAAAGATATCAAGGTCAATTGAACGATGTGAAGAATAACCGCGAGTATGATATGTTGACCAAGGAAATCGAATTCCAAAACTTGGAAATCGAATTGCAAAACAAACGTATCAACGAAGCCAACCGCGCTATCGAAGCAAAGCAAAATGATGCTAAAGCAGCAAGCGAAGCGTTGGAAAATCGTCGTGCGGACTTGGAAGTAAAGAAGTCGGAATTGGATGAAATCATCAGCGAAACTAAGGCAGAAGAAGAAAAGTTGCGCGAAAAAGCTAAGACTTTGGAAGTAACTATCGAACCACGCCTGCTCGCTGCTTTCAAGCGTATCCGCAAGAATTCGCGCAACGGTTTGGGTATCGTATACGTAGAACGTGATGCTTGTGGTGGTTGTTTCAACAAGATTCCACCTCAGCGCCAATTGGATATCCGTATGCGCAAGAAGATTATCGTTTGCGAATACTGCGGACGTATCATGATCGACCCCGAATTGGCTGGTGTAGAAGTAAACAAACCTGCAGAAGAAAAGCCAAAGCGTCGTTTGCGTCGCACGCTCAAGGCGTAATAGCACGGCTCAATGAAATAACTGCCTCTGTGTTTCCCAGGCGAGCACAGGGGCAGTGTTTTTTATATGTCTATGCATGGACAGGACGACGTGTGTGGAAAATAGTTGAAAATAATAGCAAAACAGCGTCAAAACTCGCATGAAAATAACCTTAATCGTAGTCGGAAAAACGACGGATAAACGCATCAACGACCTGGTCGGCGAATATGCCGCAAGGGTGGGGCACTACATCCCTTTTGATATGGAAGTAATCCCCGAATTGAAAAATACAAAGGCCCTGAGCGAACAGCAACAAAAGGAGCGCGAAGCAGAACTGATCCTAAAGTCCCTGAAGGATGGCGACTGGCTCGTGCTTCTGGATGAAGGGGGAAAGGAATTTCGCTCGGTGGAATTTTCGAATTATATCCAAAAAAGACAGCAGACGGTGCCTCGTCGGATGGTATTTCTCGTCGGGGGACCCTACGGATTCGCTCCTTCGATTTATGCCAAGGCAAACGAAAAAATTTCTTTGTCTCGCATGACGTTTTCGCACCAAATGGTTCGCCTCTTTTTCGTAGAACAATTGTATCGCGCCATGACCATCATGCGTGGCGAGCCCTATCATCATGAGTAGAATCCTTGTCCTGCTACTCTTGCTACTTATTGCTATGCCAACGATGGCACAGCAACCATTTCGCATGATGGAGTATAATGTGGAAAACCTCTTCGATACGCTTGATAATCCTAGATGTCAAGATGAAGATTTCCTGCCCGATGGCAGATGTCAATGGGATACGTTGCGCTATCGCAAGAAGTTGGCCGATCTGTCCAAAATCATCATGGCGGCAGGTGGCGCTACGCCTGTGGACCTCGTCGCTTTGTGTGAAGTAGAGAATGACTCTGTGCTCACAGCCTTGACCCAGCGCACCCGACTACACCGCTTGAGCTACGAATATGTGGTGACAAACAGTGGCGATGTGCGCGGCATAGATGTGGCCCTGCTGTATCAACCCATGCGCTTCGGTCTGTTGGAGTGGCGTGAGATGTCTGTGCCTTATGATTCAGAGAAAGAGCGCCCCACGCGACACATTTTGCATGCCACAGGTCGTCTGCAAAGCGGAGATACTTTGGACGTATTTGTGGCGCACTTTCCCAGTCGAAGGGGAGGGGCTAAAGCAACTGAAGGATATCGATGTAGAGCTGCAAAAGTGCTGAGAAATGCCGCAGACAGTATCGTGCGTCATCGTGCTACTCCGCTTGTTGTAATAACGGGAGACTTCAACGACGAACCTCAAAATAAAAGCATTGCTGAGGTGATTGGCGCACAATCGGCTCAGCAATTTTCGCCCCGAAGGCCAAAGCAATCCGCCGCGTCTGTCAAAGAAAAAATGTCGCCATATACGATATTGTCCGACCGCCTTTCGGCTTGTGATGGCAAGGTGAAAGGTACCTATAAATATCAAGGCATTTGGAATCGCTTGGACCATATTATTGTCCACTCGTCCATGCTTTCTGCCTCACATTCGCTTCACACTTCGCCGCAGGATTGCCAAATTTTCGCCCACCCCTATCTATTGACAGACGATCCAAACGAGTGGCAAGGCGTACAGCCCCGCCGCATGTTTTTGGGTGATTTCTACAAAGGTGGTGTGAGTGATCACTTGCCTTTGGTGCTGACATTGTGGATGAGTAAGTAGGAAAAAAGCAACGACTGGTAACTCGAGCGACGCTCGAGTTTTTTTGTCCATTTTTTCGTCGTGAAACATAGAAAAAGCATAAAATCTAATCGCTGAGAATTGCGTAGAAAATTTTTTTTGACCATTGGTCGGCTACAGCGCAAGCACAAGCGGTTAAAATGCATGAAAAATAAGTGTTTTTTGTGATTTTGTTTTTCGTTTGGTGTTGATTATCAGTGAAAAACGATTTTTTTTGTTGTGAAAATAGCCGATTTTTTTGTCATAAACAAAGTAGCTAAAAAAAATAGTCTAGGGTTTGTTGAAAAAAGGTCTAATGCTTTTTTAAAAAAGTCTTAGAAAGTTTCAACAAACCCTAGACTTTTTTCTACTCCCCCTATTTCTCACAAATCTTCGCATTCTATTTCGTCGAAATGATTTGTCAAAATTTCTGCAACATTTGTTCCACGAAATCTGGCATAATTCGTGGGGCACAACTTTGCTAATTTGTAGCAAAAAAAAATACCGCTAATTTGTGGTTGAAATTAGTGGTATTTTGATTAAATATTCATGTCTTCTGTAAGGTTTTTCTGCTTCTTACAAATCTGCGAAAGCCGGTATTTCTGGCAAGAAACGATATTGCTGCGACTCGTAGTCCAGGTGGCAGCAGAAGTGGCGCAGACCATTGCTGACGACCAAATATTCGGCACGCAGGACACTGTTGTACGACGAAATCTGATTGAATACCTCCTGAGTGATTTCCACGTCGGGCGCCTTGTACTCTATGATCATCCGCGGTGTCCCCTCCTCGCGTCGATACAGCACTGTGTCGCAGCGACGACTCACCCCACCCACATTGATCGTCACCTCGTTGGCCATCAGTGGCGCCGGGTAGCCGAGATGGTCGATCAAGTAGTTCGTGAAGTGCTGGCGCACCCATTCCTCGGGCGTTAACGTGATGTAGCGGCGGCGCAGAATGTCAAAAATATGAGTCCGCCCGTTTTTTTGACTTATTTTTATGTTAAAAGTGGGTAGGTTTAATGGAATCATTTTCTTATTTTTGCAAAATGAGATACTATACCTCGCTTCGTTCATCCGTGCATACAGATTTTCCATTTGCACTAATGGCGAGCGTGGGTAAGTAAATTGCAGCGCTCCGCTTTCGCAGTCGACTGTGGGAGGTAAGGAGGCATCGCATTTATGATGACAAAATTACGAAGATTATGAAGACGAAGCAAGAAATCGTAGACAATTGGTTGCAACGGTATACGAAAATGCCGCTGGATAAGTTTGGCGAGCATATTTTGCTGACCAATTTCAATAATTACGTTGATATTTTCTGCAAGCTCAGCGGCGTGGAACCCGTAGGTTTCGATGCTAATATGCGAGCTGCTACCGCAGGAAATATCACTATGATTAACTTCGGAATGGGTAGCCCCAATGCTGCATTGATCATGGATTTGCTCAGTTCAATCTCCCCCAAAGCCTGCCTGTTCCTGGGTAAGTGTGGCGGCATATCGGACAAGACACATCTGGGAGACTATATCCTGCCACTTGCGGGAATTCGTGGTGAAGGTACGTCCAATGACTATTTCCCACCAGAAGTGCCGGCTCTGCCTGCATTTATGTTGCAACGCGCTGTGTCAACCGCCCTGCGCGACAATACTTGCGACTATTGGACAGGCACGGTCTATACGACCAACCGCAGAGTATGGGAACACGACGAACGCTTCAAACAATACTTGCGCGAAACGCGTGCGATGGCGGTAGATATGGAGACAGCGACACTCTTCTCTTGTGGATTCTACAATCACATTCCCACCGGCGCTCTGCTCCTGGTTTCGGACAATCCTATGGTGCCCGAGGGCATTAAGACCGAAGAAAGTGACAACAAAGTGACACAATCTTTCGCCGAAACACACGTGAGAATTGGTATCGAAGCGATGAAATTGATCACAGGTGACCGCAAAACTGTGCGACATCTGAAGTTCGATTGGTAGGGATACTTGTGCTTTTTATGTTGGGTCTCCTCTGATATTGTATAGAAGGGGAAATCCAACTTGTGGTACAGCGCGATGGCTTTATTTATGTCAAGAGCGCAAGTGGACCTTGTGGATACACCATAATATTATCACTATTATAAAATAAAGAATAGTAAAACGACTTTTCGTAAAATAGAAAAATAATATGGCCTCATATAATTCTTCTAAGAAACCATCTGTCACCCCCGAAAGCATTGTGCGAGATGTCAGAGCTGGTAATATTCGTCCCGTATATTATCTTATGGGAGAAGAAGGATACTATATAGATAAAATATCCGAATTCCTCATCGACACTCTCCTTACAAAGGAAGAACAAGACTTCAATCTAGTCACATTCTTTGGTGCAGATGCAGAGATTGAACAAATCATTATGGCTGCAAAGGCTTTCCCTATGGGAGCAAAGTATACGGTCGTTTTGGTGAAAGAAGCGCAAGCTTTGTCGGATTTAGATAAATTTGAATTTTATCTCAAGCAACCTCAATCCACATCCGTTGTCATATTTTGCCACATGAACGGCAAAATTGATCGTAGGTTGAAAGTGGCTGCTATGATAGAGAAGGGTGGGGTATTATATGAATCCTCAAAGGTGAAAGATGGACAGTTGCCGGTTTTTATTAAAGACTATTTGAAACGAAAGGGCTGCACCATCGAACCAGAAGCAGCCGTCTTGATGGGAGAATTTGTTGGCCCGGATCTTAATCGAATGGCTGGCGAACTGGAAAAGCTTATCTTGTCACTGCCCAAAGGTGAAAAAAATATTCAAATATCCTTGGTAAAAACACACGTCGGAGAGACCAAAGAATTTGGGATTTTTGAACTCCAGGATGCACTCGCTCAAAAAAACGCAATAATGGCTTTAAAAATTGCGAAATTTTTTGACAAAAATCCTAAGGCAAATCCGATTCAAAAGAACCTTCCTGTCCTTTTTAAGTTCTTTTCAAATTTGATGATGGCGTATTATTCTCCAGAAAAAACAGAACGAGGAATTGCTGCCTGGTTGGGAGTAAACGAATGGCAAGTAAAGAAAAGTATCCTTCCGGCAATGAGAAATTACAATGGAGTTAAGGTGATGAAAATTCTCTCAAAGATCCGCGAAATTGATGCACGATCCAAAGGGGTGGGGAATACAAATACTTCCAACGGAGAGTTGATGGATGAATTGATGAACTTTATTTTGTACTAAAAAAGACTGTCCCTTTTTTAATGATGCGAAGATTTTGTCGCACTAAGATGCTTTCAAAAAGATAAAAAACAAATCTGGCTATTTTCTCGATCAAGAGTTTTTAAAACCATCTTTAGAGAAAATGTAAATTCCCAAAACTAAAGTGTAGGGGAGATACATTTTCTTTATTTTTTGACCTATTTTGAATGTCAAAAATAGGAGTTTTAGTAATAATATCTCAGTTTTTTAGATTTTTTAGCGTGAATTTTATAAACCCGAATATTTGTATTTAATATATTGAAATATAGCGAAATAGGAGAAAAACTAGTGCTGTGAGAATTTCGTAGAAAATTTTGACTGATAAGTGGGCTGTATTTATGAGCAGAATTAATAATTAGCTGAAAAATTTAGGTATTACAATAAAATATGTAAATGTAAACTTTGGAAAAGTAAATATTGGACAAGGTGTGTGGTTTACAAAACAAAACACCGTGAAACTATTATTTGCCGATATTATTCCATATAATTTAAAACATTCACAAATTTATATGAGTAATCAAATTTAAAGTCCTATACATGTACAAATATAAATGAATAAATATGCAGAGTTTGCATGTTGTTGTAAGAAGCACAAAATCAGTAAAGAAAGCATTTTTATTAGACAAGAAAACGGGTTGTTTGTGTGTATTCTTTGCATATCAATAGCTCTAGGACTTCAAATGAGCAGAATTGGTGATATAAGTGTGTAATACCTAATTTTTAAGTAAGTTTTAGTATAGTTTTATTTATGTGAGTTATTTCTTTCTATATTTGGATGTGTGTAAACACGATCCCTTTCTGTATGTATTTGTAGATATGTAAATCAAAATGAGATACGATGTGATTTTGTAAATCAAGAAAAATAAAGCAAAACTATTTTGTTGTTTTGTAATTTAAGTGTATCTTTGTAAACCGAATTTAGGTCTATAAAGAATGGCGAAATTTAGTGTAATTTTCTGTTAGACCTTAGGATTTTTATCATTTGGGTGTGATTTTCGGGGACTGGATTTTTATACTCAAATTAAGACTACGTAATGAAGCTAGAATAAAAATATAAAAAGATATGAAAGATAGAGTTCGTCAGGTAATGACATGGGCAAAATTGTCGCAGCAAGATTTTGCTACCTATTTGGAAATTTCCCCAGCATCGCTGTCTAGTATTTTTAATGGTAGGACCAATCCGACCAATAATCATGTGCAAGCAATTCACCGTGCCTTTCCTGAAATCAATGTCAATTGGTTGATGTTTGGCGAAGGCGAAATGTTGCTCAATGGTAAGACTTCGGAAAATGTTTCAGGTACAGATTCGTTATCAAACTCTGGCTCGAGTGGAGCATCCGTTCCAGAGTTGGATATGGGTGTTGCTTCGTCAATTTTTCCTGAGTCAGCTTTTATGCAGCCTACTACTTCGGAAAAAGTTCCCGCTTCTTCGGGGATAAATATTCAAGATTCTTTGCGCCAGGCCGCCCTTCTTTCCGCTGTTAATAAAAATGCGAAAAATTTTGACATTTCAGAAAGGAAAATTAAGGAGATTCGCGTCTTTTTTGATGATGGTACGTACGAATCTTTTATACCTTCGTCGGGAAAATAGTTTGTTTTGTGTACATAAATCCTTATTTTTGCCCCTCTTGTTGAGCTTTTCTTCTCGATTGGAGGGGTATTATTGTGCCCTGGATTTAATGTTTTTTGCCTAAAAGTAGAATAATGAAATGGTCGCTTACTGAATTTATGACTTCAAAATTGCGCAGTTATCCCTTGCTTAGGATTGTGCTATTTTTGGCCTTAGGGATTTTTGTGGGCGATAGTCTTTGTGGTTTAGGGGTACTTCTAAATGGCATGGAGGATACTTATGGTGGCTCTTATCACTTGGCAAATGGTGAGGGTAGTAAAACATCCGATTGGCTTTATTACGTTTTAGGGGCATTTATATTACTTCCTTTTTTTATTGGGAATCGGGTGCTGAAAAGTAGAAAGAGTATTTTGTATCTTTCTGTTTGGTTCTGGAGTGCGGTGGGCGTTGCTTTCTTTTCTTTAGGTGTATTACTAGTGCTTGCTCAGCGAAGAGATTGTGCAGTCCAGTGGGAGGAAGGTGAAAATGTACATAGGGTATTGATCTCATCGAGTGTTATAGAGAAGACGAAGGTTTATCAAGCAGACGCAATCTTAGGCGATGGTGCATTTAAGGGTAGAAAAGTGCGTCTCAGTTTAATGAAATCGCAAAATAACTCATGCATGGGGCAGAATTTGCAACCTGCGGCAAGCGATAGGACTAAGGTTGATCTTAAGGGAGTACGCTGTGTGGAAAATAGCGAACGTGAAAGCGAAACTTGTGCCCAATCTATGTCGCTTGTGCCTAAGATCGGTGATGAACTGCTTTGTTATGGTAGAATAGAACGCCCCAGAAATGCAGGCAACCCACGCGAATTTAATTTTGCCGGTTGGTTGAGAGGACAAGGGATAAGCGGCGTGTTGTTTTCGGCGGATAGTTGCTGGAGAAGGGCTGAGGCGGCCTCGATTCGCCCTACTCTGGCTGTACGGATGCTGCGGCTACGTGAAAGTCTCCTTGAGCGCTATAGACAATATCTAGATGGAGAAGAACTAGCGGTACTTTCTGCGATGACATTGGGAGAGAAATCGGGGTTAAATGCTCAGTTGCGCGAGGTTTTTTCGCAGACTGGCACCAGTCATGTTTTAGCCTTGTCGGGTTTGCACCTGGGAATATTGTTTTTCTTCTTTCATATTTTTGTACTAAAGCATTGTCGGCGTCGTTGGAGTGTAGTCTTGTGTAGTCTTTTAGGTATTATGCTACTTTGGGGATTTGCTTTTATAGCAGGTTTCCCTAAGTCCTTGGTGCGCGCCACATTGATGTTTACGATGATGCAAGTTTGCGGTATATTTTCTCGTCGCTCATCTTCGCTGAACAATTTGTTTTTTGCTGCCCTATGTTTATTATTGTTGTCTCCACTCGCATTGTTTGACATAGGCTTCCAACTATCGTGCCTTTCGGTCTTCTTCATATTAATAATAATGCCTCGTTTGTGGGTGCCGAAATGTGTGGAGCGCTATCCAATCCTTCGCTTTGTCTACGACCTTATGGCGGTTTCTCTCTGCGCTCAGTTGTGTACAGCGCCCTTGGTGGCATATTATTTCCATACTTTCCCTGTTTACGGACTTTTTGCTAATCTTTTGGCTGTGCCGATGGCATATCTTTTGCTTGGTGTTTCGTTGCTTTTCTTCTGTCTTCCTTTTTTGCAAAGTTTACTCGGTCCCATTTTGTCTGTAGGTGTCGATGTTTTGCTCAAGGGCCTTGGGTGGATTGGTTCTTTGCCTGGAGCAGTGCTATCGTGGTCCCCTTCTTTTGCTCTCGTAATAGGCATTTACGCCTGTTCGCTCCTATGCTATGCCTATACTCGCTTGCATCGTAAGTCTTTTTATACGTCTATCTCGGTCGCCCTTTTGTTGACTGCAGCAGGGGTGTATTGGACGGAGTGGAAGGATCAGGTGCGCCCCTCTATCGTGTGTTATAATTTGAACCAGACGCCAGCTGTGCATTTTATATCGTCACCTTCTGCGTCTCATATTTGGTCTTCTAATAGTTCTCGTGCCGATAGTGCTCTTTCTGCAGTACGCAATAATTATTGGCGCGAATGTGGTATTGCTGAGCCAAGATGGATTGGTGAACAGGATAGCCTTTGTGGTGACGTGATACGGTATGGTGAAGTCTTCAGTTTTCGCCACCACCGTATTGCAGTCTCTGCTGGTCCCCTGCCGCCTAATTCTCCATCTGCTCCCTTGCCTGTCGATGTGCTGCTCTTGTGTCGTGGATATAAGGGTGAATTGTCTCGACTGTTGCGCTTCTATTCGCCCGACTTGGTCGTGTTGGATGGTAGTCTTACGCCCTATTATCGTCGTAAATATTTGCAAAAGCTAAAAGACATCGGATTGCCCACACACGACATGAAGGCTGGAGGCGCTTACATCAATGTGCTGGAGTGAACGGAATAGAACTTAATGAAACCTACAAACTAATATATAAAAGAGCCAACGTGAGCGATTAAAAAAAGCATAATTATGTGGTTTTGCAGTTGCCCCGAATCATCCACTAAATATGCATCATTTACAGGGATGGTTTGATTTTATTTGTAGTTACTCGATTTTAATATTATAAAGTTACAAATATGTATTCACCCCTATGCTTTATTTAATGGAATTCTTATATAAATCTCACGTTAACTAATATAAACTACAAACCCATAGATAGAATTAAATATGCACTAATTTAATTCTGTCTATGGGTTTGCCAAATCTATCGAAAGACTATTACTTTTGATTTTCTGCTTTGATTTGTTCGTCTACTGCAGCAATCTTTTCAGTCAGCATTACTAAGTCTTCTTTCAATCTTTCTACTTTCTTTTCCAATTCGTCAAGGAGGCTATTGCCCTTCTTAGACTTAGAGCTGAAGAAAGTCATATTAGTTTCGTATGTTTTGATTTCTTGCTTCTTCGCTTCGTAAGCATTCATCAACTTATTGCGTTCGCGTGTCAATTCGCTACCACCCTTTTCGCCCACGTTCTTCTTGAAGTTTTCCATGTGGCGACGTCCTGCGCCGGCATGCGCTTCTTTGTAGAGTTTGTCGCACACTTCGCGGTAGCGCTTGTACATTTTTTCCTTCTTGCGGAAGGGCACGTGACCCACTTCGTTCCATTCAGCCTGCAGAGCTTTGACTTGTTGCATAGTCTCAGCAGTCACAGGGTTTTCTGTCAGGGCTGCGAGTTTTTCGATAATCGCATTTTTCTTTTCGAGGTTAGCTTCTTCTGTTTCGCGTACGCTTGCTGTTGCTGCATTCTTTTGTTCGAAGAAATAGTTGCATGCTGCGTTGAAGCGTGTCCAGATAGCTTCCGACACTTTGTGAGCTACGGGGCCAGTGGCTTTCCATTCTTTTTGCAAGGCTACGAGAGCAGCTGTCGTTGCGTTCCAGTCTGTGCTATCCTTCAATGCTTCTGCCTTTTCGCAAAGCGCAGTTTTTGCAGCAAGGTTTGCATTCAACGTCTCACGTGTACTCTTGAAATATTCAGTCTTGCTTTGGAAGAAATTATCACAAGCAGCGCGGAAACGTTCGAAGATCTTCGCATTAGTTTTCTTGGATGTGAAACCGATTGTCTTCCATTGCGCTTGAAGTTCGAGTACTTCTTGAGTCGCTTTTTCCCAGTCAGCAAATCCTTTTTGTTCTGCTGCTGCGAGCGCCTCCACTTTTTCGCAGAGTTCAGTCTTCTTCACAAGGTTTTCTTCCTCTTGCGCTTTGATGGCTTCAAAGTGTGCTTGGTGGCGCTTGTTGACCACTGTCGATGCATTCTTGAATCGTGTCCACAACTCTTCGCGCAATTCCTTCACCACAGGACCTGTTTCGCGGTACTCTTGGTGCAAGTTTTGCAATTGGTGGAAAGCAGAAATCACATCTTCCACTTCTGCCAACTTTTCAGCGGCTTCGCACAAGCGTGTCTTGATTTCCAAATTTTTCTTGAAATCGTAAGCACGCATTTCGTGGTTCAAGCGCAATTGGTCGTAGAATTGTTCTACGTATAGTTGATAACTTTTCCACAATTCAGTCACCTTTTCTGCAGGCACGTTCTTGATTTCTTTCCACTCTGCTTGCAGGGTTTTGAATGCTTCATAGTTTTTGTCAGCCTCGTCGGGAGAAACTGCCATTTCCTTCATCTTTTCGATGATAGCGAGTTTCTTTTCCAAATTATCTTGTTTTTCCTTTTCTGCAGCTTCGAATGCTTTTGCACGCATCTCACGCAGCAAACCCATCTGTGCCTTAAATTCCACCTCCATCATATCAGGAGCGGGCATATATGCTTCGGGATCGCCACCAGCAGCCAGATATTCTTCGTGTGCTGCCACTGCCTCTGCTTTGTGCAAGCGATAGTAGGTTTGCTTCAAGCCTTCGAGCTCGGCGCGTTCCACTTCGCCACCATTTTGCACCAATTCCTTCAGACGAGCCACCACCTCTTCTTTGCTCTGAGGCATGGTCTTTTCAGCCACTTCTGGTTCATTCACTTCGGGAGCCACTTCAGGAGTTTCTTCCACATTGTTTTGCACATCGGCAGCCACTGTCTCTGTGGCTTCCGTTTCGATAGTCTCAGGCACCAAGGCCTCGGTTTTCATACCTTCCACTTCGGGAATCAACTTTTCTTCCATAGTATATTATATGATTGGTCAGCACTGCGGCGACCAAGTTTCTTTTCAGATCAAATGAGATGCAAATAAAGCTAATATTTTCCTCACGGCAAAGCAAAAGCGCTATTTTTTGCCTTGTAGGGACTAAATCCAAGTCTTTCGGCGGAACAGCCAATAGAAGACGCCTGTCACACTAAACGAGAGCACGATCACCAATGGGAAACCCCACCATGTGTCCTCCATGCCCGAGATCAAGTTCATACCAAAGATACTTGCGATGAGCGTGGGGAACATCAAGATGATGGAAATCGATGTCATCTGCTTCATGACGCTCGACATATTATTATTAATAATGCTGGCGTAGGTCTCCATCGTCGAGTCGAGGATGTGAGCATAGATATTGGTCGTCTCGCGCGCCTGACTCATCTCCGTATTGACGTCCTCGATCAAATCTGCGTCCAATTCGTCGACGGGCAGTTTGAACTTCAGTTTCGCCAACAAGTTTTCGTTGCCACGGATAGAGGTGATGAAGTAAGTCAAACTATCCTGCAAGCGCGAAAGTCCGATCAAATCCTCATTGTCTATCTTGCGGTCCAGATTGCGCTTAGCCTCGTCGATGAGGATACTGATTTGCTTCAGTCGCTTCAAATACCACACGGCAGACGACAGGAACAAGCGGAACACCAAGTCCACCGAGTCCGTAAAACCACGGTTGCGCTTCTGCTGATACGACACGAAATCGATCATCATATTCGTTTCGAAATTGCACACCGTCACACACACGTCCTTGTTCAAGATGATACCCAGCGGAATCGTCGTGTGTGGTGTACGCGAGCGCACCTCCTTGACATAGGGTATACGCAAGATGATGAGCGACCACCCATCGTCGTAATCATAGCGTGAGCGTTCGTCCTTATCTCGGATGTCGTCCAAAAAGTATTCAGGAATCTTCAGTTCTCCCAGGAGAAACTTTTCATCATCAGGCGTGGGGCAAGTCACTTGCACCCAGCAATTCGGCTGCCACTCTTCTAAAGTGCGGAGTGTGTTATTAAAATTCCAAAAAGTGCGCATAATTCGAAGTTTTGTCTCAGCAAACATTTGTAGCGGAGACCAACGCATTTTTGGCCACCGCAGATTTAGTTACAATTTTCCGTGTGATAGTCGTCCATGTGGATGAATAATTTTATTTATCTCAATGCCAAAGTTTCAAGCCCGACTGGGCACAATTCACCTTGGCACGGGCAAAGATAGTGAAAGGTGAGAGAAATACAAAATGAAAGACGAAGTTTTTTCTCTTATATAGATTTATTGAGCAGCATATAAAATTTTGGGAGCGGCAAGTTCTAACTCCCGCTCCCATATACTATATTTATTATATCAATGTTCCCATTTAAGGTTTGCCACGTCAAATGTAAACGTGCGTGTGCCTTCGTTAAAGAATTCGACACTTACTTTCATCGTCTTTGCCGTCTTCAATCTATCCACCACCTTCTTATATCCGCTTAAGAAAAGTACATCCATGCTATGATCGCTCGGACCTGTACATTTTACATTAAAGGCTTGATCTTCATCAAATCTCACTTTGATCGTTTGACCATCAATTAGGTCCATATTAAACTGGCCTTTTGTTATTTTAATATAGACATTTTGACCATATTGTGGATCGTTTCTCAAATAAAGCAAGAGATTGCTGCCACCATTGTAGGGAAATTCAAAATCAACTTCATTTTCTGAAGTAATATGAGCTAAATACGATTTTTCATCCGTCATCTCGTCCACCGACTCCGAATATTCCCATTTAGATTTAGCTTCTTCTTTTTCCACTTCTTCTTTTTCCACGGCAGCAGAATCAGATGTCGCTTCTTTACTATCAGTGTCAGAACCTCCAAAGCACGCTCCAATCATTCCAAGAACCAGGATTACAGCAAGGGTGTAAAGCAAAATTTTTTTCATAACTATTATTTTTAAGATCACCCAAGCAGTCCCATCTTCAGGTTAATAAGACATTAGAAAATGCAAAAAACGTGGGACTGTATGCCATCTTCTAAGTCGGAGGTCGTAGGAAGTACCTTTATTCAGAGAATACGGAAATAGCAGCCCACGCTTACGCGTGAGAACCACTATGCTTCCTTCCTGAATAGTCTTGAATTTCCTACGTTCCCGACTTCTTGGAAAGCATAACGCTTCTTTACAATATGTTTGCGCGCAAAATATCTGCGCTTTGGCAAAGGTAGACAAAAATATTCAATCCACCTATTTGACGGCTACAACTTTTTTGTTTTCAGTCAAACTATTGCATTTTTGTGTTTTTATGCCAACTTTATGCATCGACACATCTCAAAAACTTTAACAAACTTTATATTTCGTGTGACAGACAGCGTCATTTTTTTCGCACGACATCTTTGAAAAATTATTTTCGAAAGGACCTGTTGCAAAAGAGATAAGACCTTTTGAAAATTTTCCCTAAGGAAATTTCAACAAGGTCTTGGATAATTTTTACGAAGTCTTGACTTTTTTCGCCTAAAATTTGGCGAAAAAATGAGGGGAAAGCAACATTTTGCCGCTCTCCCCTATATTCTATTACAAAGATACAACTTTTTTCGCAGAAATGCAAATGCCGTTTACATCCGTTAACATTTGCTTCGTTGCATAAAAGCTGCAAATTTATGCATATCACGTGTCATTACAACACGCCCTGAGCCATCATCGCCTTGGCCACCTTCATGAAGCCCGCGATATTGGCGCCCTTCACGTAGTTCACGTAGCCGTCGGGCTCGGTGCCGTATTTCACACAGTTGGCGTGGATGTCTTCCATGATCATGT